>Ga0210059_1009148_pt1 | contig 15503 bp, 13 predicted proteins | sample Ectturendosymbi2_FD_188042 | JGI IMG/M metagenome (GOLD analysis project Ga0210059, IMG submission 188042) | Ecteinascidia turbinata endosymbiont from Florida, USA - Sample 2 (SPAdes) (version 2) | ecosystem: Host-associated > Tunicates > Ascidians > Unclassified | place: Key West, Florida... | reverse complement strand
AAGGCTTAAAAGACTCAGACTCGAGCCTAGTTTCCAATGAAAACTTCAGCGAAACACTTTGGCCTAGCGGTTGGGCCCTAGGCCAGGCAACATGAGCCAAAATGGCCCAAAAACTACTTCACTTATGACGTCATTCACAAAAAATCCGCTCCCCCCAACCAAAACATTTTTTTTCGAATGCAATCTGCTAGACTGGCCGATCCGTTTGAGCCCTTGAACAGCTCTCTAGGGCAATCGGCGGAGGAGCTAGGGCGTTGGTAAGGCAACCGCAAACTGCTGTTTTTTAGGCCGAAATTGAAGTACGAATATATCGTACGCCGGTTCTCAAAGTGGACCCAACAAACGCTTTTACTCGCAGGCAAAAGCTTAAGAGCACTTACAAAAGCTTAGAGCTCACCACAGCCACACGTTTGCCCAAAGTCATCCACCATGCTCCTAAGTTCTATAACGTCATACATGGACTACGACCAAACATCAACAACGACCCAGCACTCGATCTATCAACCATGTAGTGAATCAGTAAAATTTGACATCAAGTTTGTTGGTAAGCGTGTTGAGAACCGTGTTGCCGCTTCATGTAAAACAGTCTATTGATAAAACATCCCTGATACATGACTGTTCATTGTTGGCTAAGATAAGAATCGCTTAAATCAGGGGTGGGGAACCTGCGGCCCGCGTGAACACTTGATATGGTCCACACCAGAATATCCGTTACCCAAGTTAGAGCACAACATCGCGTCAAAATGAAACTCCATAATAAGCGGATACCCAGGTAACAAGTCAGAAGTCACCCTTCCTCACAGTTAGATAAAGGTAGAATTGTAGGATAAAATTACTTGATTTTGCCGCCAGCCAGCGATAATGCACAATTCATGCGGCCCATGATACTAAATAGGTTCCCCACCCCTGGCTTAAATGCACATGCCATAGTTTAAATTACTCAAAATCACATACGTCATTTAACTGCGTGTTGTGAGTAGTGTCACGATATTAAAACCGCTTTTATTTCAATTCACCTTGTACAGGTTTATAGCCTACAGCATAGCCAATAGTGCCGCCCCCATAAAAATGCCGCCAGGGGCGGACTGCCCCCTCCGCCCCCCTTAGCTACGCCACTGCTTGGAATGTAAGTACGACATAGCATCACGATAAACTTGAAAGGTTTTAGGGCATATACACAGCGGAAACTCGCCTGGCAGTGTCTTACGCTGATCACATGATGAAAGAACAGACACGACTCTTATTAAGTACAGTATAATCAACATCATGTCACTGAATCTAGCAATCTAGCTTGAACATTACGTCGCATTTTCATGTTTGAAAATTGTCAAAATGTTTAATCTTAACCAGTTTTTTTAGGAAAATATTAGGTACCTGGTAGGGACCCAATTTCTCTGATTCTAGGGACTCGATTTTATCTGATTCTAGGGACCCACTTTTCAATTCTAGGGACCCGAATCGGGTCCCTGAAACACCTTAAAAAAGCCTGATCTTAACATTTGTTGAAAATACTTTAAAATCATATAGCTTACAGATCATTGATCAACAAGCTTGGTGTTCACACAAAACAGTCAGAATGTCAAATTGTCATGTTTTCATGTTAACCTGTTAAGTTTTTTTTACATATTTATGGTAAGCGAGTATGCAGTTATGGAAGGTCAGTAATTTATTGGCAAACCATCTTCCTTCGAGCTTTATTGGCTGCGAATTCGTCACTGGTGTCATCAAAATCAATAAGTCGCAGTTTGTCATTCTCTTCGCAAAGAATACTCAGTCAGACAGCTGCTCTTGTGACATTGTTGAACGAAGCACACTTTTGATTCTTTTCAGCTTTGAAAATGATCTCTCACTAGAACAGTTTGTGACCATCAAATATAAGAACAATCTTAAAATTGTTTCTACGTTTGGAAAAACAGCCTGGATTTTTTCATGCTTGATTATTTGGTACAACTGTTGGTGGTTGAAACTTCCTTTTTCCACATGAGACTGTTTGACGTACAAATGAAAAGCCATAAGTTCATCAACAAGACTTCGATCAACATCTTCTGGATATTCTTGTTCCAGTCTCTTGACACCAAGGAGAACTTGTTCCTTACTTGCTTCCAGATCAATTAAAAACGAAAAATGATCGGCAACACGTTTGCACACAGTGGCTCTTTACAAATTTGAGTAAAGAGCATCAAGCACAGGAATAAATGAATCGTATTCTAAACTTATCTCTTGGAGAAATGTCGTACAAGGCATCATTCGCCCTGCCATCATTCTGCTGCCGTTTTCTCACTCTACGCCTTCTTCGAAGAGTCTTTTGCTCTACATCAGGCAGAACAGCATTTGCTTATTTCTCAATATCATCAAAATTTTCTCATATGCCGGAAACAAATTGCAGAAGTGTACTGTACAGGTTTGTACATGTGGTCAATGAAATCTGTGTACTTTGAAGAGCATTACTAACTTTGTGAAATTGCTTGAGCAACGCTGTCCGTACATCGTAGCTCAGGAATGGGCTTCCCATCTGGTGTCAGATAAATGTTGCAAAACTTTCGACTTCGGTGGCAAGAAGTTTTTTAGCACTGCCCACCGTTTTGTAGAGACAGAGAAAAAGCAGAAAAGTTCATTGACCACGCCAAAAAATTTACTGCATCCAAACAAGAGTCAACTGCTGCTCTTCCAACCAGGTTTAGTGAATGTGCAGCGCAGGGAATAAATTTTGCAAACTTCTTCTCATCTAGAATTTTCTGTTGAACTCCATTATACTTTCCGGCCATATCGACTACTTTATCGTAAGACTGACCCCTACGTTAACTAAAATCTATATGAAGCTTTTCAAAGAATTTTAGTATCAGTTCAGCCATTCCTTGACCAGTATGATTCTCTAGTTCAATAAACACTAACAATTGTTCAACTGGCATTCCATCAAGAGGAGAAAAATACCTTGCAAGTACGGTGAGTTGATCGGCATTGGAAACATCTGGTGTCGAATCTACTGATATACTCAAATACCCTGCTTCTTTGATATCTTTTACTATTTCTTGAAGAACTTTCATAGCCATTACACGAGCAACTTTTTCAAATACCGTTTTGGACAATGGTGTGTTTAAGGAGAGGCGAGCGAGGCACTTGCTTCGGGCCCCCCCTTTTTGGGGCCCCCCCTTGAGGTAATACGTGCGTAAATTTTCCTGATTTTTCATGAAAAACTTCTTATTCGCTCATATAATGTACTAAAAAGCAGATCATAAGTAAGTACTCTGCTTTCAAAAGGGCCCCCTACAGAAACTGTAATATGCAGGTATTTTGCTTTGAAAGGGGCACCCAACAGCAACTACAATTTGAAGGTAATTTGCTTTCAAAGAGGCCCCAATAGCCACTGAAATGTGTAGGTACTCTGCTTTTAAACTTCATTGAAGAGGCCCCTAAACGAAACTGCAATGTGTAAGTACTCTGCTTTCTAATGGCCCCCTACAGAAACTGTAATGTGCAGGTACTTTGCTTTCAAAGGGGCCCCAGCATCATCTGCAATTTGAAGGTATAATCTGCTTGCAAAGCGGCCCCCAACAGCAACTGTAATGTGTAAGCACCTTGCTTCCAAAGGAGACCCCAACAGCAATTATAATGTAAAATTCCATGCTTTCAAAGAGGCCGCAACAGCAATTGCAATGTGTAAGTACCTTACTTTCAAAGGGGCTCCCAACAACAACTGTAATGTGAAAGCACCTTGCTTCCAAAGCGGCCCCCAACAGCAATTGTAATGTAAAATCCCATGCTTTCAAAGATGCCCCAACAGCAATTGTAATGTGTAAGTACCTTGCTTTCAAATGGGCCCCCAACAGCAACTGTAATGTGCAACTACCTTGCTTTCAAAGAGACCCTAACAGTAATTGTAATGTGCAAGTACCTTACTTTCAAAGGGGCCTCCAACAATAATTGTAATGTTTAAGTTTCTTGCTTTCAAAGAGGCCCCCAACAGCAACTGTAATGTGCAACTACCTTGCATTCAAAGGGACCCCAGTAGCAGCTTTAATGTGTAAGAACCTTGCTTTCAGAGTGGCCACCAACAGGAATTGTAATATGTAAACAATATTCTTTCAAAGGGGACCCAAACAGCAATATTGTAATGTGCACGTAGGTTACTATGCTGTCAAAGGGGCCCCCAACAGCAACTGTAATGTGTAAGTACCGTCCTTTCAAAGCGACCTCACCACCATCTCCAATGAGCAAATAAAGAAAAGCTTCAAACCAACTTCTAAACCTAAAAAATTGTAGAATATTGGTTAAAATTTCTTCCACAAAGTTCTGAAAAGACCCTATCAAATAAGAGAAAACAGGCCTACTTGTACCAAATCATAACTTTTTATACCAAATGGCAATATTTTATACCTAATGATGATTTTTAGAGATTGAAGTATGTGCTATATTCATATTGATAATTTTATGAAAATTGTACCTTAGTGAACATTTCCATCAGAAAATCAGAGAACATGCAATTGTTATAGCAGGGCTCTCACTACATCTTTTAATTTATAGGACATTTTCTTAGTTCACAAAGTAATTTTTTATTATTGGTGTTGCGCTGCAAAGACTGTTAATAAGCAAGGCTACCTTCACGCTTCTTATCACGTAGCAGAAATGGCATTTTTGAGTATTATGAATAGCCTACTCATTTTTTTCTACAGGAATTTCAGGTATTTTAGGTGGTTTGATTTAGCCTATGCTTGAAGTCACAGGCTATTTGCAGCTTGACTAGTAAATGGTTGGTTTAAGGCAGACTTGGTAGGTGATGTTCATGCTCTTTTGCCAGCTCGTAGCCAATGTAACTTGAACCGTTTTTCTTAGCACAGATTTATACAATTGTGTAGGGTACTTGCTGCAGTAGAAATGTTTTCGATATGGTACATGATGGATTATTTCCTACTTTTGCTCATTTTTCAAACAACTAGTGTCAATGCAAGATGAACTAGTGTCAATGCAAGATGACCCTTGACTCATCCAGCCTCAAAGTTTTCCAAAACAAGTCTCTAATTGGATGCTTTTGTATGCTATGTTCTTGCAGTTAAAAGGATGAAATTTGAAACAAATTTATTGTTTTAAATCTTCTTGGTTGTTTTTTATAGTTTCATGGATTCCCACAAAGACATGAATGTGAACAAATTCAGGAAACCAACTACCAAGCATTTTTTCAAAGGGGGAAGGTGTGAAACTTTCAAAGGGGTAAACTTTGTAGTTTAACGCGAAACTAAAGAACCAGGGGCAATGCCAACTTGCTACGTCAGTCTTGTGATGTCACGAGGTCTTGACTTTAGAAACAGCACTTGCTAAAGCAAAACTCATTGAGACATTACGGTCCCAGGTTCCGCACATGGGAGGGAAGCAACAGACAGTCGATAATCATGATGCGCCGAACTTAGTGAATTCTGTTTCGGGCCCCAAGCGTAAGGACGCTTATTGAGAGTAGGACTTCAAGTAAGTCACGTTGATCACTATCCTGAATCCAGGGTTTCGATTATTTCCCGGTACAAAGATTTGTTTACCGGTGTAGGCTTGCTCAAAGATTATTCTGTTCATTTACATATTGACAAGAACATTAAACTGGTCGCCCAGCCAATGCGACGAACTCCATTTCAGCTGAGAGAGAAAGTCGATAAAAAAACTCGACGAGCTGTTGGCGTATGGTATTATTGAGCCAGTTATGAACGGGCCAACTAGGTGGGTCTCGCCCTTGGTTGTTGCACCAAAACCGGACGGGAATGTACGCGTTTGTGTCGATTTGAGGCACGCCAACGAAGCTATTGTCCGAGAACGCCATCCAATGCCTACAGTTGAAGATTTGCTGCATGACATCAACGGCAGTATCGTGTTCAATAAATTAGACTTAAAATGGGGTTTCCATCAAGTCATGTTAGATGAAGCCAGCCGTGACATAACGACTTTTGTCACGCACAGAGGTTTGTTCAGGCATAAACGACTGATGTTTGATTTGTGTTCAGCGCCTGAGAAATACAACAAGATCATTCGTGACGTTTTGAAGAACTGTCAGGGTTGTGCGAACATCGCAGATGACGTAATAGTCCACGGGAAAACGTTAGCCGAGCACGACAAAAATTTGATTGCAGTTCTGGACACATTGCGCGAAAGTGGGTTGACGGTGAACGAAAAGAAATGCAAATTTCGTTTGCCTAAGCTCACTTTTTTTTGGGCATGGGATTGAGCCCAGTGAAGAGAAAATTGCAGCTATTCAAGATTGTGAATCGCCAAAGACTGCAAGTGAAGCTAGGTCGTTCATGGGTCTTGTGCAGTATTCTGCAAAATTTATACCCGATTTGGCATCAATTGCTAGACCAATTCAAAATCTGACCAGAAAACACGTTGACTTTGTTTGGGGGAAAAAGCAACAGTATGCTTTCGATAAGCTTAAGTCGCTGATGACTAAGTCAAACGTACTTGCTCATTTTAGGAATGACTGTCAGACACGAGTTGTTACGGATGCATCGCCGACTGGACTCGGTGCGGTTTTGACCCAATGTCAAAATAGTATTTGGCGTGTAATTGCATATGCAACTCGAAGTTTGTCAGATGTTGAACGCAGATACAGTCAAACCGAAAAAGAAGCACTTGCTATTGTTTGGGCAGTCGAACGATTTAATCTTTACTTGTTTGGAATGCAATTTGAGCTGGAAAGTGATCATAAACCACTAGAATGTATTTGCGGTCGCAAATCGAAGCCATTGGCAAGAATTGAACGCTGGGTTTTGCGGTTGCAGGGTTACATTTTAAAGTAGTGTATCATCCTGGTAAAACCAATATTGCTGATGTGCTGTCCAGACTGACTCTGAAGGTAAATCGTGACTACGGTGAAAAGTATGAGAATGTTGCAGCACTTGTTGGTAGTAGTACGATTCCTGCTTTGCAGTCAGACGAAATCGACGTTGCCTCGAAAAACGATCCTGAACTTGTTGAACTTCGACAGTGTATCCAGACAGGTGATTGGTCAAATTGTTCCTGCAAAGAATATTTGCCAGTGCGAAAAGAACTATGTAATTACGGCAATTTACTGCTTCGAGGAACTCGCATCATCATTCCCAAAGAGTTGCGCAAACAAGTGCTGGAACTCGCACATGAGGGTCATCAGGGAATTGTGAAAACAAAAAGTATGCTTCGCATAAAGGTTTGGTGGCCGGGAATGGACAAAGAGGCGGAACGCCTTTGTAGAACTTCCACGGGTGTCAAGTAAACAGCGAGTTCAGCAGACCTGAACCAATTACAATGACTTTACCACCTTCTGGTCCTTGGCAGGATTGTGCCATAAACATTTTAGGACCTCTACCCACGGGAGAAAATATTTTTGTAATCGTTGACTATTATTCACGATATTTTGAAGCTGTTATCATGAAAACGGTGACTAGCGCCGCGATAGTCAGGGTGCTAGAGGGAATTTTCGGCCGACTGGGTTTGCCATATTCTCTGCGGAGCGATAACGGCTCCCAGTTCGTTTCCGATGCTTTTCAGAATTTCTTACTTGACAACGGCGTGGAACATCGACGGATTACTCCACTTGCGCCTTGGCAAAATGGAGAGTGCGAGCGACAGAACCGTACGTTGATGAAAGCAATCCGCATCGTACACTCTGAGGGAAAAGATTGGTGGCGTGAGCTGACCAAGTTTCTCATAGCTCACAGGTCGACTCCACATTCCTCAACCGGCGCAATGCCATTCTTTCTGATGTACGGACGTGAAATGCGAACGAAACTACCAGACTTATGCCGCAAGCAGACTGTTCTTGATGAGGCGACTCGCGACAAAGACTGGGCAAATAAACTCAAGGAGAAGGCATACGCTGATAGTAAACGCCGCGCTCAAGAATCGTCTATTGAAGTTGGCGATCAAGTGCTTTTTAGAGCGCCAAAATTGAATAAACTGTCTTCCAACTTTGATCCAGTTCCAAGGACTGTCATCGTGAAACACGGAGGGGAACTGACGATCGGACGCGACGGTGCTTCACTGCGTCGTCATTCAAGCCACTGCAAGCCATATCAGTGCAGTGATGATTCCGAGCTGCCGCTCAACAGCTCTGACAGTGGCAATTCGGACAATGACCGTGATAGTTTGATGGACAGCGACGCAGCACGAAAAAATGTTTCTTCTGAAGTTAACGTGCTGCCTGTATCTTGCGAACGTAATGCAGTGCCGTCTGAACGTTCTCTGAGACCACGATGTCACCTTTAAACAGCCAAGTAAACTGCGTGACTATGTATGTTCATGTGATATTCGCTGATGATGACAAGCATGCTCTTTCTTTGTATATGATGGTAAAATGCTATTTTTTGATCGTGCCTCCAAAATTACTTATCACGTATCTTTCACTATCTTATATTGTAAAAGCGTGAGATTTGTAATGCGCAACTGGGAGAATGCTCAATAGCTAGTACTTATCTTATTTTGTGAAATGCACAAAATTACCTGTAGTTTGATGTGATATGCCCGTGCTTTATTTTCGACGAAAAGAGGAAATGTAATGTTGTGACGTCAGTCTTGTGATGTCACGAGTTCCAGACACGCATGGAATGTTATGTTACCATATATGGTCATAGTACACCGAACGTAAAGCATGTGAGTTTTCGTGTGACAAGGCAGTTTTGCATTTGGAGTCGAACCGTGATGTATGTCTACTGTTTTCTGTTAATATAAGTTACGTCCACAGTGTGTCAGAGTGTTAACTGTATTGTGAACGCGTGTTGAGCCATCTGCTAGTCAGTACAAGTGTGGAGACATTACAAGAAGGTTCCTCGGTGGGGCTACTTGGATTTACAAACAAAGATCCTGAGGTCCCATTCGTACATAGAGAAGCTAAAAAATCTTAATATGTGCCACTGGTGTTTGAAGGTACAAGAAGTTGTTTCTGGATGTCGGTGGTACAAAGTCTTACTGACAAACATTTTTGGGTCCCAAGTAACATATCTGCATCTTCTGCATTTTTTCATGAACTTGTTTGTTTCGTGTATGCAAAGCCGAATGATGTGATGGGCTTCAAATGTTTTATTACATCTTTTTGCTGCTTTCGTTTTCTTGCACCACTTGGATATTGTCTAGTCATAGTAACGTTAAAATCAAGAGCAGTTGGCTGCTCTCAATCATATGAATTTAATTCTGGAACGAGAGCGAGTTAATGCTTACGTTTCACGAACTTGAGATTCTACGCACTCGCACTGTAACAGTTAGACCAGGACTTGGAAGTCGGACTTGGACATAAGAGTAAAGAGTAAGCGTTTGCTGGTGTCGTTTCGATCGATACTAATAAATATGTTTCAATCGAAGACAATAAACTCTAAATCGTCGATCCATACTACAAACCGCCCGGTTATGGTAAGTAGCATAGCACAAGGATTTTACCTTCATAGCAGCCTAGCGGGCTGCTATGTACAAATGTTCCTACTGTTAACGCGCCACTTGTAAGCTATATTTAAAATTTCACCAGACAATGCAAACAAGTTTGACAACCCTGATACAGAAGGTGGAGTCGGCAAAGGGGTCAAAGTCAATAAGCTGAAATTTGCCGACTCAGGATCTGAATCAGGGTCGTCAAATTTTTCTGCTGGCTCCCAAGCCCTGAGTTAGATTGCCGTATCAGTAAATCAATGGATTCACAATTCGCAGTATTGTGGAACGAAATATCACTTCGAGGCATTATTTTTGGCGGTGTGCCATGCCTCTGAAAGTGTGCAGTGCGAGAACGATTACAACGCAATTCCGCACTCTTCAAAGAGCTTGTCTTTCTTGAATCATTGTCTTAAAACTGTGTTACGTCATAGCGCAAGATTATTGCTGATTAGACCGTCTCCCCAGAGTGTCTCTGTCAATATAATATAAAGATTCTGATTTCTGATCTACCCACACAGCACAGGTAAATCAACGCCAGGGCGCTTGCGCAAGACTTACCGCACAAACAACGATTTCTTTCGCCAATTTGAAAACTCACAATTCGCAAAGTAGCACCAAAAACCGGAAACCAATGATTAGAACTCAGAAAATATTGATTGAAATTCTGGCTGTTTCATCAAAAATAAACTTCTGATAAATACCTTTTGCTACATTAGGCCTACATTGTGCTAGAACACGTTAAAACGCATCTAATAAAAGCCTACAAATTCATCTTTAGTACTTCTTTTATTTCACATCAATTAAATGCATCCTATCGGGTGACGAAAATATGGTGACCGTACATTTTAATAAAATACCGGTAAAAAATATTTACAGGCGGTTGTGCTCTGGTGATGTTTATTCTGAAATACAAAATATGGTTCGATTATGGTTTACGAAAAATAAGCGGACACTTTATTTTCTGTTACGATTCAATTTTACTCACTGGATTTTACACCTACTGCAGCCTTTGCAATCCTGAGCTGTAAAATCCCAGCGACGGTCTTTCGGATGTATAAAAGCGAGAGAGACTTTTTCAGGTGTCACAGTCTAATATATGTTGTTTAGTTGGCCTAACACTGAAAATAATGTAGGACCAGGATCCCCTTCATCGACAGGCCTGCGTACTTTACTCAACACAAGATGCATACCTGAACGATAAACATGACTGTTTAAAGCAAAAGATCGCATGCGCTACAGTTATCTGAATCTTTGCGCATGGCATTAGCTTGCCGTCACTACTTCACAGTCAGGGCCGGCCCTAACAGATGCGGGCCCAATGCAAGACTTAGGCGCGGAGCCCATCCAATAAGTGATTTTATGACGTCATCGTGTTCAGTCGACCGTGTTACGATTTTGGTAGAGCGCAGATATGCAGTACAGCACTAATACGAGAATAGACTAGAGCACGTTTGCTAACGTTCGAGAGCGTTCTTTGTTAACAATGAAATTTATGTGACGTTTCTACTGAGTTCTCAAGCGCAAGGTGTATCTGGCAAAAATGAATAATCTACCCAAACACCATGACGCGGGGCCCAATGCAGCTGCATTGGTTGCATCGGCTTAAGGCCGGCCCTGTTTTGTGTTTACAGTAGCCTATATATACGTCGTTACTCGTCAGACACCTGAAGTAAATGCTTCAAATCTGTCGATCTTTTCCACTAACTAACGCTGGCGCAGCAATTTAAAACCAACTTTCAGTGAGTTTTGACTTCCTTGCACAACTAATGGTCATTTTCTGCTGACTGCATTGAGCTGTTGCTTGTTCGTTGTTGTAGATCACAGCAGCAGCTGTGGGGTTGCCAACTTGTTTTTGCCAAAAAAAGTCGGACCTACTCATAAAAAAGCCAGACTTAGTCATAAAAAAGCTAGACTTAGTCACAAAAAACAGACCTAGTCACAAAAAAGCCAGATCTAGTTACAAGAAAAGCGAACAAAACAGACTAGTCACAAAAAAAGCTAAAAAAGCCAGACCTAGTCACAGCAAAGGCAAATTAGCACTTACTAAATGCACATAGCTTGAAAACATGCAGCAGTGGCTAATGCAATAATGAACTTTTCCGTCTGTCTGAATCTTTATGTCGCTGTCACTTGTACATTTTAAGGGTTATCTACTAGCAGCAATTAGAAAGAATATAATCTTCATTCCTACTGTCTTGCTGTAGCATATCTTTGAGATCTGAATCTTTCAATCACTCTAGCGTAAGCCTATCTAATTCTTATTCTATGTTATGTGTGTACCACTTAATTTTTTTCTTCAGGCTTGCTTCATTAGTATCACTGTCACTTGAAGTTGAACTTACTGCACCTTGCTAATATAATTTTCAGCTTATACGGTAGCAGTTGCTTGTTCATCAGTTACGTTGAAGACTAACTAAAGGCGGCTTCACACAGAATCAAGTTAAACGGCTTACAAACCGGCTTAAGGCCAATGGCAGTCTGAGTCTTCACATCAGCTCCGTTAGCCGTATCTGGGTGAATTTTCTCGGTTTCAACCGGCTTCCGGCTTGCTGCCGTGGTTGTCGGTGATGGTGTTTTTGCTGCATGTGGTAAGACTGACTTTGGCCATAAGCCGGTTCGTAAGCCATAACCGGATTCTGTGTGAAGCCGCATTAAGACACTCAGAAGAATGGGTCCATAAAACAAGTTAAAGAAAGACGGAGACTACAAGTAAAACTTCACAGCGTATCCTAAATCACCGCTACGTAGTTAAATCTTAAAAACCCCTGATTTTAAGAAGAAAAAGCCAGAAAGGCACGAAAAAAACAAACCTGGGAGTAAAACATCTGGCTTGCCCCGCTTGGCACCATTGCGTTGTGCACGGGCAGGACAAAACGAAAGGTAGCCTAACCATTACAATACGTGAGACCGGCAACTATAGAAGAGGAGACTACCACTGTTACGTAGTGCAACTGTTACATCACAGAGCCAGTTAGTGGGTCGGTCACATCACATTGCCTTAATGAGTAAATTCGTGCATTATTGTTCTGAAAAAAGTCAAACATTTAGATGAAACATACTTGTAGCATTTAAAATGTTCAGCGGTCTTATCTATACACCTGAAAATAGCCTCTCACGTTCCAGTCTGAACACATTTTGAGAGCAGGCGCAGATGAGCTATGAACACAACAGGCCTTAACTAAGAGTTTTCATTGCAACTTTATGTTATGATTAGCACTCTTATCCACCTTATAAATGTATACGAAATACAGGACAATACTTGATTTAAGGAGATTACAGACAAGTTGAACAACCGGGCTTAGGCATTGGCATTTGCAAAGCTTGTGCGACAAGGATGCAAGCTATTTCAGCAGGATTTTAAATTTTTTTGGAAGGAGTACGGGGCCTTGCTTGCCAGGTGCCTTGGGCTTAAGCCCCGCTAGCCCCATTGTAAATCTGGCCTGGCCAAAAGGTTGCATCCACTATACAAAGATTAGCGTTTGTCGCCGACTGCAATCGATAATGAAACTCACACCCAATTTCCCATCAAACAAGCGTGCATACGTGTTGAGATTGTTACCGCCAAATTTAGCCCACTTTGACATTATTCCCAGGGCTTCCATTGCTGTTTTTTTTCCACCCACATCTGGGTTTTGTGAGTCCATCTGGGTGTCTAAGTTTAATTTTGAAAAATCCTATCAAATCTGAGTTTTTTTTAAGACAAAAATTTGGCAACGACCTGTAGTAATTATATTAGTAAAATAAACATATAGTCTGGTCATTGCAGGGTTCACATGCAACCATCAGTTGAAAAAAGTACTTAAATCGGTGAAACAAAATGTCTTCAGTTGGTTTTACACTAGTATCAATATCATTACCCAATACTGTAGGGTCTTTCCCATCCAGAACAGATAGCCACGCAGCTGCGCGTACATCAGAAGCAAAGGCCGGATTACACAAGACGTGAACGAATAACAAATGGTAGTATAAACAAGTGTGAAAGATTTGCATTTGCGTGAATGGTTGTTATCCCAGACGCCAGCTGAAGAATTTGTTGAAACAAAGTTTGCAACAGAATTTTCAAATTCTTTGGTTGCCCTATTTATGCAAATTAAAAAACAATTTCCACTAGATTAAGGATTTGAAACTTAGGAATTTTAGACTCCTTTCCAGCTCAAGATTTCACAAGAGATCCAAGTTCAATGGCAAATGTGGCCCTACATTTTGCCCATCTGATGCCTGAAGGTCAGCTGGAAGCTAGGTTTTTTTCGGTCGTTTTCCTGTCATCGACCAAACTTTTTTTAAATAACAAAAAAAATTAAATCAATTCGGTCATAATCAGGCATACCATATGTCCCATTTTAGTCCCGGTTTTGAGGGCTTTGTCCCGGTCAGTCAACTGAAATGTCCCGGTTAGGCATTCAGCCAGGATAGTCCCACACAGTGGTGTAGCGAGGCTGTGCTGCCCGGGACCGGCCAATAAAGTGCCGTCCTTTCCACACATCAAATTTGTTTACAATAATTTAAAGGAAGTGTCTAGCCGTACGGCACTCTCATCATGGCGCACTGTGATTGGTGGAAGCAGTGGTGCGCAGCGTTGCGACATGGTTGTCGTTGAGAAGAGCGGTGAAGAGCATCTTTGCGCTGAAGCGTGTTAGGGTTAGGGTTAGGGTTTAGGGTTAGGGTAAGGGTTAGGGTTAGCTGTTCAGGTTAGCCCCAGAAGCAAGCCATACGGTGCCGTACGGCTAGACACTGCCTTTCTAAAAACGTTTATAGTTTTCTTTTACTTTCACTAAAATTCACAAATTGAAACACGTACATGATGCATTCAAGGTCTTGGCCTACTGTTTTCTTATCACTCTAACCATTGCATTCATTGCAATATTTGACTACTAATTTAACATTCAAAATTTTACATTCATATCACAATCAATGACCATCGTCATTCTGGCAGAATTCGCAGCACCGCAAACCACACGCAGTGTTTCTCTGGTAAAAACGCAAATACCAATGAGGAGTTCAGTACAAAGAAAAATAGACCGGGATTTTGGGAAGTTCCAGAATTATCGGCAAAAAATTTTTATGTTATTTCACATCTACAAGTTTTTAAAATCACATCAAAAAAGTGAACCGGAACTTGGAATGTCAGCAGAATGACAACATTCCCAGGTCAGTCTGCTAAACGTCGTGTAACACAAGATGCGACCCCTATAGGGTGGCATCGTAATGTGCTTTAGATCCAGTAGATATCATTTATGCCTGAGTTCTCATTACTGAATCTGGGACCGTTCTCACAGAAGCTATGTCTGGTTAACAGACCCTATTAATTGCCCGATTACTAATTACTTCTCAACGGTTCACACTAGAAAATACACACACCAGTAAAGCATATAAATCTTGGTTTATAGCTTTTAGTCATCACGACATATATGTTCAAATAAAATAAAATGGTACTCACCAAAGTATGATATTTCATAATATTCAAGTGTTTCTCGACATGTTACAACGCTCACATACTTTCATGTTTTAATTCTGTTCGTTATGATTTGCGATAAGAGGATCAACAATCTATTCGGATCGGTTCCCCTATTCAAGCAATTCGCTTATACAAATAAGACTCAATTTTCTATGTCTCGATAATCTTCACTGGGGCCGTCCATAAATGACGTCACATTATTTTGGGCGAAAATCTACCCCCCCCTTGTCACATTTCGCAACAAGTGTTTAACCCCCCTTAAAATATAACGTCACAATTTGCAATGCCCCCCTTACAGTTGCAATTACAAATTTCTATCTATTTTGTGCCTGCCTAGACAAAAATTTCATCTGTTTTATAGATTTTATTTGTGCACGTTGTGGCAAGACCAACATTCTATTCGTAAAACGTCGAAAATACTGCACACATTGCTAAGCAAAGATTAAGCAGCAAATTGTTTTCTACTTTCTTGAAAACCGAAACGAATGAAGTACGTTGTGCGAATGCTAGCCATGACTGATTGCGGTTATAGTCCTATGCATGGATTTACCATAGTGGTCGCTTTGCAATATTGAAGCAAAAACAAATCATACGAACTTTTTGCAGTATAGTCTATCTGCAAGAGCGATTTCACAATACCGCACAGAAAACAAGTATGGCGTGCAAATGCAACACAGGA
>Ga0210059_1009147_pt1 | contig 15503 bp, 6 predicted proteins | sample Ectturendosymbi2_FD_188042 | JGI IMG/M metagenome (GOLD analysis project Ga0210059, IMG submission 188042) | Ecteinascidia turbinata endosymbiont from Florida, USA - Sample 2 (SPAdes) (version 2) | ecosystem: Host-associated > Tunicates > Ascidians > Unclassified | place: Key West, Florida... | reverse complement strand
AAAGTCCTCCACTTATGATGTCACTCACAAAAAACCCGCACCCCCCAAGCAAAAATTTTTTTCGAGTGCAATTTACTAGACTGGCCGATCTGTTCGAGCCGTTGAACAGCTCTTTAGCGCAATTGGCGGAGGAGCTAGGGCGTTGGCAAGGCAACCGAAAACTGCTGTTTTTCTTGTGAAAATCGCCAAAACCAGCCACACACCAAAGTGTTAATATGCTAGCTTAACTCTTTGGCATCCGGCTGCTTTTGGGGATTTTCGGAAAAAAACGCCCAAATGCACGTGGCTTTGCACGGGAATTTCTCCGGTCCGGTATGCTCTGCAGACCCAGTAAAAGTCTCAAAAGACGCGGCAAGTCTTCTAGTCTGCACTCGAAAAAAATTTTTTTGCTTGGGGGTTGCGGATTTTTTGTGAGTGACGTCATAAGTGGAGGACTCTTAGGCCACATTGGCCCACTTTACCTGGCCCTGGGCACCAACCGTTAGGTGGTTGTATTTCGCTGAAGTTTTTACTGGAAACTAGGTTACAATCTGAGTCTTTTGATACTTTGGATGACCTGCTGGGGTTTCGGATTCAAAAGTTATGATGTAAGTTAATAAAAATATTTGACTAATTTCATAATCAATTAATTTGTTTATTTTAGATCATAACTTTTGAACCAGAAACGCTAGAAAGTCGATCAAAGTCTCAAAAGACTTAGACTCGAGCCTAGTTTCTAATGAAAACTTCAGCGAAACACTTATGCCTAGCGGTTAGGCTCTAGGTCTGGCAACATGAGCCAAAATGACCCTAAAACTACTTCACTTATGACTTCAGTCACAAAAAATCTGCACCCCAAACCAAAAAAATTTTTTTTCGAGTGCAATCTACTAGACTGGCCGATCCGTTTGAGCCCTTGAACAGCTCTCTAGCACAGTCGGCGGAGGAGCTAGGTTGTTGGTAAAGCAACCGAAAACTTGTTTTTTAGGCCAAAATTGAAGTACAAATATATCGTACGCCGGTTCTCAAAGTGTTAAACTTCATTTTGAGCCTCCAAGTTCTTGCAATTTGACTGCAACAAAATAAAGTAGCATTGCTGCAGGATTAAGATTTAGCCTGCATTACCGACATGGAATGGATTCCTACAATGTTGTATTATCCATGGATATCAGCACCATTAGTTATATTCCAATAGACACAAATATTACAACCACAAGAATAGGTTTCAGCTGGGATAATCAATATTGTTTTCAATTTTTTAATTGTGAATATTGGTCTATGAAAGATTGGAATGTTGAGGGACTAATAATCACAGTGTTTCTCTAATTAAAGCCTCGGAGGTTGCAAGTGATGTGGAACATAATGCTGTAGTCTCATCATAGGTGGTGCGATTGACAAGATGATTTACTAATGCGCAAAGTAACACTACTCAACAATGGTCAATGGTTTATTGTTTCATATGACTCAGCCAACAAACAGGAGCACTACAAGAAGCCATTCACTGAGCAAACCAACCACAATAGTGAATGTTCGAGCAGATGCAATGCTTGATCAGTGCAAACAAAGACGGCTGCTGTGTCATCTAGGATTGGCGAAGGACCACAGCGGTCATCTAGTCAACCAACCCTGTTTTTCAGTTATTGAGAAGTGTTGTAAAACAACATTTGAGTGAAATAAGCACAATTAGGAAAACAAACACAGAACATGGTGGAGAAAATGTACAGGTGAAAGAGCATACCTATGTACACAGATGAGTGGATCAAATTTAATTGAAGGAATTTGGTGTGGTCAATAACAGAGGGGACAACAAAACCTACAGAAAGAGCAGTTGGAAGGCAGTAGCTATACATTCATACAGGGCAAGTAGCGGGCAGCACTACTGGTCAGTACACTGAAAGCAACTAAAAGAAAAAAAGGAATAGATAAAGTTAGATAAAAAAGAACAGATAAATTAGATCAGACATTTTCTCACTATGCTATGTTAATATACCAACTGAAACTATTCCAGTCTGGTCTCTGCTGCATGTCATCAATAAAGGCACCTCAGAAGTGTTGTTTACAAGCAGTTGGGTAAATGAGAAAACTTGTGTTGCATGTGGAGCTTGAAATCTATTTTTTAAAACATTCTCCTGTTTCTACTGGATAAAAATAGCAGCTAATCATGGCTCCAACTTACTTTGACATTGTGTCTGCTATCGTTGCAGATGGCTCAATTCTTAACTATTGTCTACCTAAACCATTGATGGACAAACTTACTATCCTTGTAGACCATTTTTATTTTTTGCTGTTTAACACATGAGGTACAGTATTTGTGTAGCACAGTAAAGTCATTGGTTTCAGCTTTGTGGGCCATTTTAATTACAACTACATCTGCTATTGCTTTTACTTCGTGGGCCAAAAATAGCTTGTAGCCTTGATTTACCATCACTGTTCTAAGTTATCCCAAATGTTGAAATGTGTTGCGTGACGTTAGGTGCAAAGCATTTGCCATAATATTTTCAAATGTGACCATTTGATTACAAGGGAATATTTATGAATTTCCATAATTCTTTAGTTTAAATTTTTGCAAATTTCCTGCCGTTTTGCTTGTTGATATGCCAGTCATATAGTCCAATCAACATGCCTCATGTCCTGTGTCCCAGAGATTGTTGAACTGCAGATTATAGAAATTTTCATTCTTTTATGCATTGAGATTTCTTCTGTTGTCACCTTATCATCAACATTAAAATAAATTTTGGTACACCACAAATATACAACTTTCAGATTTTACTAGTCAAGTTATGCTGTTCAGTAAAGTGGTTGGCATCATTGTGCTGATTGGAAATACAGTAGTTTCAGCATCTGCTGAATATGGATTTGTCAAAGTGAAAGCTACAGATAAAGAAGAAACTGAAGTTTGTGCAGGATTTAATACCTTGTTTGAATCAGTTTCTTATGAATCAAATCCTCCATGGAAATCTTGGATGGAAGTCAGCAGTGTTTACCCAGACTTGGGATGCGTGGCTCATAGCCAAAACTACAGCCAGAAACTTGTGATATTAAAAAGAGGTAACTGTACTTTTGCAGAGAAAGCCAAGTTGGTGCAGAAAGCAAATGGGTCAGGAGTCTTGATTGTGAGCAGTGATCTATTGTTGCCTTCAGCTACAAGAGATGATTACTTAAAGATCAGCATTGCTGTTGGTATTATTGATGAAAAATCTTATGCAGTTATTTCTGATATGCTTCTGAGAAGCGGAAAAGGGAATGTGCGTGTTTGGCCATATCTACCAGATATAAAAGTGGCAATAGATCCCAGTGCTTACCTTATGTGGATCATCGCTGTTGGTACATGTGCTGCTGGTGCATGGCTACAAGGCTCATCAGTGAAGATAGGTAATGAAATACCAAGGCCAAGTTCTAGATCAGTTTCAGAAATTGAGTCTTCTGGAACAAGTCAAAGTAACCCAAGCAGTGGAGCTGCTGAAATTCACCTTACTCCACTACTTGCTGTGGTATTCTTTGTTTCAAGCTCAATAACTATTCTGCTGATGTATTTTTTCTATGACTATTTAGTTTATGTATTGATAGGCATCTTCGCATATTCGTCCACTATGGCTCTATTCGATTTAAGTTATTCTGCTTTCCAATTTTCTCCATGCTTCGTACGTTATCGAATAAACTTGAATTATTTCTCATGCTGCCATGCCAGACCTCCCATTCTTGGGTTGCTGCTTTTTCTTGGATGTGCCTGTCTTTCAGTTACATGGATTGTTTACAGAAAGGCCCACTTTGCATGGATTTTGCAAGACATCCTGGGTGCTGCTTTCTGCCTTTTCTTAATCAAGACAATTAAGTTGCCCAGTTTTAAAGTTAGTGTGCTCCTGCTGGGGCTCTTTTTTGTATATGACATATTCTATGTTTTCATCACACCACTTCTGACAAAAACGAATGAGAGTGTTATGGTGCAGGTTGCCACTGGTGGGTCAGGCACCAGCAGAGAGGAGTTGCCTTTGCTTTTTAAACTTCCCAAGATAAGCCTGTTGCAGTTCTATAAATGTGTTCACTTGCCTTACTCATTGCTAGGCTATGGAGATATAATTCTTCCTGGGTTACATGTTGGTTTGTGTGCTTGCTTGGATGCCCGAATCAGCCACACTGTCAGGTTTCATTATTACTACATTGCTGCTGTCTTTGGCTACAGCATTGGTATGATTTTGACCTTTGTTGCATTGTATTTTATGGAATCTGGACAACCAGCTTTGCTTTACCTTGTACCCTGCTCATTGATGAGCACAGTTTTTGTTGCATTGTGGCGAAAAGAGCTGAAAGATCTCTGGAATGGTTTCAGGAGTGTCACCACTTCTGTAAGTAGTGTTGAACCTGCAGAAAATCATTCTTTGCTGGATGTTGACACTTCTGAGTCGTGAATGAAGTGATCCATGCTGTCTCTTTAGCAGTGTCTTCTGTGTTAAATGTATGAATGCTGATTTGTGTTTTTTCTAACGCACTTAAAAGAAAAAAATGCCGCAACAGCATTGCTTGCATATTGTTTTTCGTGACTCATCCAAGCTGACTGTTGTGCCTTAAGTGCAGCGTTTGACAATCCGTTGAAGAACGCATGATATAACTTTCTGAAGAAAAACTATGAGCTATCTTACACATATGTTCTGATTGGCATGTAGCGAACAATCTATCCAACATGATTGATTGGTTAGGCCTATGGTCAGCATCTTTTGTTAGTTTTAAAATTTGTGTAAATTAGTACATTTGTCATAGCCATCAGTGGATATATAGTCTTTCGTTTTTTAAGAGTATAGGTAATTGTTGTATAATTCCGGCTTTATATTGAGGAATTTGTCTCTGGATTGTGTGAATAATTTAAAACCGGTTATTTTACCAATCCGTTTGTCTCAGCCACCGAAGGATGCAACTGATCTATCATTTCTCCCATTTTAGTTTAAACGATTGGCAAATTTGGCAATGTAAAAGTGCGAACTGCATTGAAACTCCTTGTCCATTTCGGATTTATATTTTAAAAGACCACGAACATGTCCAGCGAAGCAAAATTTAATTCACAACTCCCTGGGTGGACCAGCCGTTTTACGAAGCAGCAGGTGGCTGGTATATTTAGTAAATCCTCCGAAAAAAAATTTGTTGTAGAGGGCTTGTTTTTTCTGTTGAATCGGCAATAGCGCGACGCCAATGTATTTAGCATTTACCACTGAAAGCAATTCGCTACATTGAATCTCTCTAACTGCTACAATTATAAGCTTGGTTTTACAAACGTTCCTAGGTGGTGATCAACAGGACATCGTAGTATATGCTTTAATGCAGGGGTCACCAACGTGGTACCCGCGGACACCAGGTCGCCCGCAAGGACCGTGTAGGTCGCCCACGGGCGTGTTCTAAAAATAACAATAGCATGATCAATGTCTTCACATTAACCCACATCAATACTAAAATAATTGAAAGTAAATTGAGCTAATTTTTATTTCAGAAGTGTGTGTTTTATTTCAGAAGTGTGTTGAAACTAGTAGCCCTTCGCAATAATTGGTACACAAGAGGTAGCTCGCAGTTTCAAAAAGGTTAATGACCCCTGCTTTAATGTGTGTCGGAGTTTGTTCCAATAATCCTGTGGAAACATTTTCACGTCTTCCCAACTCTAGGAATTATCAAACACATGTGTACTTTAATTGTTGCTCGAAAGTCGTAATCTGGTAATGATATATTTATCGATCTTACACAATTTTGTCCGTGCAAGCTAGCTTTCCTGTTTTCAGAGTTCTAATAATGTCAAGCTGCACCACATATGGTTGTGTGTAAGTAAACTTGTATCAAAAACTCAATTTTACAATCCAAAATGTAATTGGACGTTCACTTTCAGAAATCATCGTAAGTCTCCACTAGCTGTTGCTGCGTATATTCTTCGTGTCTGCTATATCCGTTTTCGTGTTGAAGCAATAACTATTCTTCAACTGCCACGTTTGTCAGTTCTACTGTGATATACAGCAAGCACTCAGGGCTGGGGCTACGAGAGCGACAATTCGCGTTGTTCAACCTCTGTGCTCACACCAGACGCGAATTAGCAACTTGTCCATTGTGTAAAATTGAATTGAGTGAGTATCGGAGCGCTGAAACCACTGCTGCGCGTATGCAACAGTGTTTGTGGAGTATGGAGTGTTTGGACGTTTTTCTGCCTTGACGTGGTGTTAACAGGTGCTTAATTACGACCTGTGGCGTACGGGGCGGCTTGAAAAATCAGGGCAAGCGCAAGTTGCTCAAAAATCCTGAAAGATAACGAATACAGTAGAACTCGTCTAATTCGCTTAATTCGTCACTTTCGTCTGTCCCAGCAGAATTATATCTTTTGTGTACATTTCTGTTCGTCTAATTCGTCACCTCTTTCTATCCCTGAGACGTTTTGTTCAGCTAATTGGTCATTTGCAGTTCCGCTTTAGACGCCTAAGCAGTTAGTACATGTGGGAATTCAAACAAATTAAGGATCTTTATCTGAGAATTGTTGCACCTCGCAATTTTTGTTTATCGAATTTGCACACGAGGTGCGAAGCGCGACCCGACACCCCATTGAGAGAACGCGGAAAAGTTTATTGAAGATTTAAAAGGTGGTTGATTAAATGGAGTAGTCCAGATAGAGCAGAGGAATTAATTGTTGTATTCATTCATAACGTCATAAACTTGTATTTTACTGCAAATAAGAGCACTATGTATGTATACGAGTTACTATGATAAAGTATACGAGCTTTTATGATGGTCATAAACTTGTATTTTACTGCAAATAAGAGCACTATGTATGTATACGAGTTACTATGATAAAGTATACGAGCTTTTATGATGGTCATAAACTTGTATTTTACTGCAAATAAGAGCACTATGTATGTATACGAGTTACTATGATAAAGTATACAAGCTTTTATGATGGAGTTTTCACCTGTTTGCATAATTCGTCACTTTTTTCTAATCCCCTTGAGGTGACAAATTAGGCAAATTCTACTGTATTTCAATACTGTGAAATATTTTAGGGCAAACTATGTTTTCAGGGCAAGCGCAAGTTGGTCAAAATTCTGAATGATAAAAAACATCTATTCAATACAGTGAATTCTGGGCACACTGTTTTTCAGGGCAAGCACAAGCTGTTCAAAATCCTGAAGGATAAAAAAGATTTCAATGCAGTAAAAAATTTCGGGGGAAACTCTTATTCAGGGCAAGCGCAAGTTCAAAATCATGAATGACAAAAATCAGTAACGTGACCTCAGGGGTGGCAAGGGAGGGTGTTCCTCCCCTACCACGATAATGAAGTACGCAAAGCGAATTAAGGATCCAAAATAGCACATTGAATATACGTTTTTCCTTCCATGTTGAAAAGGTGCAATTATTGTATGATTCTAATCATTTCCATAGACAATACATCTGAATTTGCGTACAGTAAATTTGGTTAATCCGGATCTTCGCCAGAACTGGATAAAACTGGTGGTACGAATGATTTCTTACGTTTTGCTTTATAAAAATCTTCAGTTTATCCGGATTTTTTTATCTTTTTTAATCGGATCTTCGACAATACCGGACAAAATCACCATTGTTTGGTTGAAAAAGTTATGTACCACTCCAGAGCCACATTTAAAAAAGCTTTGAAGCAAGTCATATGTTTTTCAAAATAAAGCAAAAATTATGGGAAAATGTGCCATAGGAGGCAGCTTTCAATTGTGTGGCTGCAAAACTTTACATATTTTTGTTCCTTTTGTATGTATCTTAATGCTCTTGAATTTGGTTCATAAATTGAAATGTGACACAAATTTAAATCAATATAGTAGATTTTTGTTGTTGCACAGTTTTAAAACTAAATGCGTGAACATGGCGGTGAGATAAATTTCATGTCTTTAGTACGAATACGTTGTGGCTAGCACACGTCCTCAGACTAACACTGTAACGTTCGAGCGCTCAAATACAAAGTGGAATGCGGTAGTAGTGTTCAGAGAATAAGGACTACTACTGGTATAGACAATCTGATTGCATCAAAACGCGCCAGCATGGATTGTTGGACTTTTTGCATCGTTCAGGAAACTGGTACACATTTTTCTCAAGGCCTCAAAGGTAGGAGTGTTACGTTGAACCTCATGACTACCAACACTCGTTTGCCACTGCAGGCTGTACAGAGTCCTGCTGCAGCCAAAGTTACAGGTCACACGCAATCTGTAGATGTATGCCTTTTTGAAATTACATCATCATTGTGATGCACAAATGGACATACGGAAGGAACGAAAAAGTACATTTTTCACTCAGTTCGAACATCGACAAACAGAAGCTCGCAGCTTGTTTACTGCATAATATTAATATCGCTGTTGTCTCTGAATGTCTTTGTTATCTGAAGCTCAATATCTAATGTAGTATAATCCCCAAATATTTGTGGTGGGAAAAATATTTTACTTTTTGTACACAAAGTGCCAGCAACCGGATGACCGTGCTTTTTGCGGTCTTAGCCTTAAACGTCAAACAGTTTTGCAGCAGTTGAAAATAAGCTAATGCGATTCTGCATAAACCTGACTTACATTAATTATACTTTACAACCCTCGTACACTTAATCAAAACACACACCGATCATCAGCAGACATCATGTGGTTCAATAAGACTTCACCAATATAACACCCAACTTTAGTTTTGTTTGGTTCAAGAGATAAACCATCTAAGTATACAACAAACATGTATGGGCTCAATACTTCCCCTTGTCTAACCCATTAGTAACATGAAACTGTTCGGACAAATTCATATGTATAGGCTAAATAATTTGTATTGAATTATGTATAAGCATATTTTCCCCCTCCTAATGCTAAACATAATGTGCACCTTCAGATAGGCAAATGTACCTCTAGGAGTACATGTACAGTTTGGGATCCCCTGACTTATACGGACCAGTCGCAGGAATCTCTGCGTCAGTCCAAAACCCCAGATTTCTTCGCAGTCAAGTAATCTAAAATTATGGACTTAAAGATTGTTTATAACTATGTGGATATGGCGGTTACTAGTCTGACGTACCATTGTAAATATAATAATAAATTTGATTTGCTTCTGTTAAAGTCTGCTGTTGGGTCGTAAATGTGTTCAATTCAAGTGATTTTACCGATTCGTCAGTACTTATTAGATGACTTTAGATTAGAAACAACCATCTTCGGCTAATCCGGATCTTCGCCTAAACTGGACAAAATCGTCTGTCACATCGAATCCGGATTTAACCGAGGTTTGATGTACGTTATTTGAGAACATGGTGATGTGACCTAATGAAGGCTTTATTAAACTTCTTCGTCGAGTCCGCAGCGAACGATCAAGCGACATACAGATAATGAAACAACATGAGCGTTGTCCACCGAACAGCGACTTCTGAACAAAGCTGGAGGCGCAAAGAACCAACGCCACGTCGCAAACAATCAACGCAAGCCAAACAATTAACGGCGCGCAACAAAAATGCACTCGCGCGCGTGACACCACAAGAAAACAAAATAACGCCAAATAGGACACGTGGAAAAGAGACGAATCATTTCATTTTGTTTAAACAAGCACACTCGATGTAGGCGAGTGCACATAGCAACACTAATCAAAACAGCACAGCAAAGTAGTAGGCTAACTCCTCAGGAAAGGTTGCTTTCAATTCTTCAATTTTTCCCCAGGTGTTTCGACGTTTAAAGTACTTGCTAATGAAGTAACAATCTTATGCTTTTCTGTCTACCACCCATCAGAGATGAGCACGGACAGGACTGGATCAGGACTGAAGCCAATTTTGGCCGGGTCAGGACTGGATCGGACTACAATTTTTTTCAAAATTGGCGTATCAGGACCGGATCGGACTAATTTGTTGTTTGGTGTGATTATTCTAACCCCACCAAAAATGTTAGTTGTAATGTGAATTTGCAGGTTGGTGGTTACTGGTAATGTATATTTTGCCACAAATGATAAACGCTCTGCTGGGACGATTTTGCTATGCATCCAACTTTGTCCAGACTCCACATATATCGTTAAGCTCGTATTACTAGCAACAAGGTGAACGTAGTCAATGTGTTAGCGTCTATGCCTGCTGTGGGTGTGTTCAGCAGTTCTGATCTCACCCTCTGCTTTGGCTTAGCTGGAAAAGATCACACCTTTGATGGGAGAGGTTTTGATGTACTTTTTAAAAAGATTCAGGTTCAGGGTCAATGTTTCGGGTTTAGTTTTAGGATTCAGCTTTTGGGTTTTTGAGCCGTTATTATGATTTTAAGTTTTGGGTCCAGTTTCAGTGTTTTAGGCCATGTGACAGCCAATCAGACACCAGCATGCACTAACCCAAGTGCATCATCCTTGTCACTTGACCAATTCTATCGAATGGGTTCGCCAAAGGGCAAAATAACTCCAGCAGTGCTTTTGCCTCCACAATGACACAATAAAGACTGCATTGTTAAATTTTGGAAATGCCAAAAGGTTGTGTCTATTTTGCCTCATGTGGTTGTGTCTATTTTGCCTCATGAGGGTAAATAAAATACATATTTTTGCATGGGCAGATCAGGAATGGATCGGACTGATGATTTTCAAAAATTGTGCGGATCAGGACTGGATCGGATTCAACTTTTGCGGATCAGGATTGGACTCCGACTGAAAAATTTCGCAGTCCGCTTATCTCTGCCACTCACCAGTGATGTGCCCGAGTCATTTTTATCGAGTCAGAGCCACAAGCCCTTCGAGTCAGAGTCGAGTCAGAGTCATTACAATTTTTTTCAAGTCGAGTCATGACTTACTCGAGTCAGAATCGAGTCACAAGAACTGTCGAGTCACTTCGAGTCATTGGTTTGCATGCTCGAGTCAATGTCGAGTCACATAAAATTTCAATTTTTTTCTGACATTTTAATGCCATGAAATGGCGCCCAACGTGCTATAAAATGGTGCCCCATAAGTAAGACAATGCTGCCCAACATGCTGTGAAGTGGCACTCGATAAGGTAGAAAATGCTGTCCAATGTTGTTTTAACAAGTTTGATTGCAGGTTATTCATATCTAAGTTTTATCAGTTTGCAATTGCTTGTCTCTTTCACTCTCAGTCATTTCAAAGAGCCTAGCCCAAACTTTGCTGCAAGTGTTGCAGCCTCTTTTCTCGTTTAACGTTGTGTGGAATGTGCTATTCACCACGAACGGGATGTTCGTGAAGAACAACACCCATATATACTTGGGTGCAACAAGCAGAAATAGAATGAGCACGACATGGGTCTCTATTGTTGCTTAGTGCCACAGTGTGAAGCTTTGTGCACTTGCCAATCGCGTTTTTTGATCGCAACACAAGAAATATACTTACTTTTCTTTCGAATGGCCAATGCATGAAAGTGACCAGAGATGAACATGTCCTTGGATTTGGATTTAAATCTTGCGACATTTCAATATATTGATGGAATTGGATGTTATCACTTTTGCTTAAACAGATTTCCATTGGAATTGATGAGTTTCGTCCGAATTTCTTCTGAACTTTCGATTCAGTTTTGGTACTGCAGGTTACTGTAAATTTAGGTTCACTTTTGGGACTGCAGGTTAACAGTGGATTGCAGCCACCAACACGGTGGGAGCCATTTGTTGCATGAACAATACTACGTCGCCCTGAGCCAACAAAACAAAGAATCGAACCCACGATCCTCAGCATAATTCAAATGAGATTACACATTTGACCAGGTTCACTCGTCTATTGCTGTTATGAATTCCACGTTATGTGTGGAGTAATCACGACACCACATGGCCTTAGGCTAATAACAGTGACAGAAATTTGGATTCAACAATATTTGGTTTTCGTATTTGCATTATATTTTGCATAACTTGGTTTTTGATTGGATTTGAATCTGAAAAACTTAAATCACTTTACTGGCATCTGGAAAAGACTCAAAGTTACAGTATGAGGCCCACTGCCGTGATCACGACATGGAAATACTACATTAAACCACGATAAGGTATCAATAGATTGTGTCCTGCTACAGTGTTGAACATTATCCGATTTCCGGATTGTGATCCGACCGGATTCTGCACTTCAGAACCGGATCCGGATCGGACTGGATTTTGAAAAAAACTCAACCGCATCAGACATGGATGTTCAAACTGCATTGATGACTGCAGTAAAACGCGTAATCAGAGTTTTTTTCGGATATAAACCGGATTGAATCAAATATTTGGACAAGTCTTCTGGATAAGGATAGGATTGCTCAAAGAAAATTTTGGACTGGATTAGGATTGCAAAAATCTTTGATTTGTTCAACACTACTGCTTATCCTTCAGTGAAAGCAATGTGTCAGGTGTACCTCTGTGTAAGTTGGGGGACACATAATCATTAAAATGTAGCGTAGAACGACTGGACATGCAAGATAGAATATTTGCGCCAACCTTGATCAACACTGAAGTAAAAAGTGCACATTTCTTTGTTTGCAAATGAAGAGGGTTTGTCCATCCGGAACTCAAGAGATTTTGTAAAATGACTGTTACTCAAGTCTCAAGTCATTGACTGTGACTGGAGTCGAGGAATTATCTGATAAACGTAACTCGAGTCGAATCTGAGTCACCAAAAATTGTTACTCGAGTTGCGCTACAACTGCCTATTGGCAATGATGTGTCCAATCTGTTTTTGTCGAGTCAGAGTCACAAGCGCTTTGAATTCAGAGTCGAGTCTGAGTCATCGAAAATTATGTCGAGTCAGAACTCAGAGTCATAACTTGGTCGAGTCGAGTCACAAGAATTGTCGAGGCACTTCTGGTCATTGGTTTGCAAGCTCGAGTCAATGTCGAGTCACACGAAATTTTACGTTTTTTCTACGACATTTTTTTGCTACGAAATGGCACCCAAAATGCTATAAAATGGCGCCCGATAAGTTAGAAAATGGTGCCCAACATGCAATGAAATGGCACCCGATAAGTTAGAAAATGGTGTGTAGTGTTCTTTTAAACAGTTTGATTGCCGGTTATTTATATTTAATTTTTTTAAGTTTTCATTTTACTTATCTTTATAACTCTCAATCATATCAAAAATCTAGCCCAACTTTGTTGGAAGTGTTGCAGCCTCTCAGTTAGCAATAGCATTGTGGTGAATTTGCGATTCACCACGAACTGGATGTGCGTGAAGAACAACACCCACGTGGCGTGAACAAACAGAAGTAAGATGAGCACAACTTGAGATCTTTATTGTTACTTAGTGCCGCAGTGGGAAGCTTTACGCACTTGCTGCTCGGCCTTTCCAGTCACAACAAATTGGTGCTTTGACTAGGATGTGAAAGTGGTGCCAGGTACAACTTTCACAAAAACAACCTGCAATAGGTTCGGTTCATTGCAAAAACGAGGGTATGTTGTTGCATATTCTGGGTTGGTGTTGCATTAAAGTGTGGTTTTTGCATACCCAATACATGAAAATAACCAGAGAGGAAGATGTACTTGGATTTAAATCTTGCGACATTTGAAAATACTAATGGATTTTGATTTTAACATTTTTCCTAAAACACATTTGGAAGTGGATTGATTATTTTCTTTTGAAATTCTTCGCAACTTTCGGTTCAGTTTTGGGACTACAGATTGCTGTGACTTTCGGTTCAGTTTTGGGACTGAAGGTTACTGTAGGACTGCAGGTTAACAGTGGATTGCAGCCACCGACACGTTGGGAGCCATTTGTTGCAGTTCAATGCTGCGTTGCCCTGAGCCAACCAAAGAAAGAGCCGAATTGACTATCCTCAGCATAATAGCAATTGAGATTAGACATTTGACCAGGTTCACTCTTCTATTGCTGCTACGAATTCAACGTTATATGTGCCGTAATCACGTCGCCTCATGGGCTTAGGCTAATAACAGTGGCAGAAATTTGGATTTAGCAAGATACGGTTTTCGCATTTGCGTTATATCTTCCAATATAGTTTTTGGTTTATATTTGAATCTGAAAAACTTGAAATCACTTTACTCGTATCTGCAAAAGTCTCAAGATCACAGTATAGACCCGCTACCATGATCACGTTGTGCAAATACCACATTAAACCAGGATTAGGTGTTGTGCCCTGCTGACCCCTCATTGAAAGCAACGTCTCACGTCTTCCTCCATGCAAGTTGGTGAAACTTGATCCTTAAAATGCAGCACGGCACGACTAGACAGTAGTGTTGAACAAATTTGAGATTTTTGAAATCCTAATCCAACCCATAAATTTTTTTCAATAATCCGGTCCGATCCTAATCCGGTAGACCTGTCGAAATATTTGATCCAATCCGGTTTATATCTTCAAATAACTCTGATCAAGCATTTTACTGCAGTGATCAATGCAGTTTGGATATCCATATCTTATCCGGTTGAGTTTTTTTCAAAATCCAGTCCAATCCGGATCAGGTTCTGAAGTGCAGAATCCGGTTGGATCCCGATCCGGAGACTGGATCATGTTCAACACGGCTAGACAGGCAAAACAGAAAATTTCCCCCAATCGTGATCATCACTGAAGCAAAAAATGCTTTTTTCTTTGTGTGCAACAGAGGTGTGCGGACTCTGTTTTTTTACTCCGCATCCGATCCTGTTTGGTAAATTTGAATCCGCATCCAGTCCGATTCCGCCACTACCATGATGCAAATAATCCGGCTCCTGTTTGACTCCGCTTCAATAACAGTCATGCATATTCCACATAATATCAACTTAGTTAGCACCATTTTATCTAGTTTACTGTAAACACTCCTCTCACAACTTTTTGTATGCTTAACTTAAATTGATGGCAGTGTCTATTTTGTTGCAAAGATGCCGGCAGCAATACTCCTGGCAGAAACGAAGTAAACATAAATGATAAACCCTAAGCCTAATCCTGGCCTTAACCCTCACTGCAGCCCTAACCTAATACTTACCCCAAAGCTAACCTTAACCCTAATGCCAACCCTAACGCTAACCCTAACTCTGAATTAACCCTAACGCTAACCCTAAACCTAACACCTAAGCATAAACTTTGGAAAGTTTTGAAAAAAGTAAAAAAAGGGAAGTCACCAAGGTGAGAGTCAAATTGAAAAGTACCGGCATATCTGACGTGAAGCATAACCTTTACGCTACAAGCAGGATGCCGATTGCATGCCAAATTAACCTTTTTATTCAGATTGTATCATGCCATGAGACTGAATGTTTGACTGATGGCACAATAGGCTTATTTACATGGACGTGCTAGCAAGTGCGGTCGAAGGGAGTTTTGACGTCAAAAGAGCTGGGTGCAATTGCATCAAAACGAGAACGTTGCAGCTGTGTGCTTACATGCGCTTCAGAACGACTGGGTTGGGTGTTCTGTGCTGCTGACTTTAGGCTAGCGGCGCTAGCTTCACGAGTAAACTAATTCTTTTGGTCGTTGTAGAGCTGTAGATTTTCCAGTTACAAATGACAAACGGAGATTCAGTCTTCTGCGACAGCACTTAAGAGCCACAGTAATCATTACTTTTCACAAAACCCAGCTTGCTAGGTTGATGAAAGGCAAAAACATTTTGCCAGGATTACAAATCATTTCTTTGCACAGGTTACTGCAACGTTTCAGCATGCGTCATACAA
>Ga0210059_1009146_pt1 | contig 15503 bp, 13 predicted proteins | sample Ectturendosymbi2_FD_188042 | JGI IMG/M metagenome (GOLD analysis project Ga0210059, IMG submission 188042) | Ecteinascidia turbinata endosymbiont from Florida, USA - Sample 2 (SPAdes) (version 2) | ecosystem: Host-associated > Tunicates > Ascidians > Unclassified | place: Key West, Florida... | reverse complement strand
TTACGTGAAATCGATTTCCTATTAAAAATTTGCTGATCGATTCCTTGCTTACACCCATCGTGGAAAGTACATACTTGAATAGAGATACGTGCAAGTTTGAATCATCGCAAAAAGACGAAAGCAGATGGCAGTCGACTGATTCCTCGAAAGCATACAGAAACACTAGTGCTTTTAAATGTTGTAAAAAGGTATAGCCAGTTTGTTCGACCATGCGCCCATTGTGCTGGTTTCCTACGTTTATGTGACTTTCAAAACCACTCCACTATTAAAAGGAATTGGCGCTTTCTTAAAGCGACGCGCCACAACGTTAAAAATACGAAGCAGCTAAGCGTAACCGCAGTGCTTAAGGGTCAGTTTAGGTCAGGGTTCACCAGCAAGGTGCTCGCGGGCATTACGCCACCCGCAAAACCACGTCAGTCGCCCGCGGGCCTGCTTGAAGCATAATCAGTGTCTTCACACAGATGGATATCATCAATCATAACAACATAACCTAAAGCTAAAATTAAGAACAATTTTGTTTCAAGAAGTGTGTATCAAACTGGTAGCCCTTCGCATTCACTGGTACCCAAGAAGTGGTGGTGGTAGCTCCGGTTTCAATACGGTTGGTGACCACTGCATTGTTGGCAAGTTTCAATGCCTACTTCAGACGCAAGACTCTGGCGACAACGCCAGGTAAATGTTCACATCGGATGCAGTTGCACCATTTGCTTTAGAGCAAATTATCCAACTCGCAACCGATTTTTTGCCGCATCAGCTGCTGCATGTCTCATAAATGCGGAAAGCTCCCTCCCACAACATCGCGACAAAGCGGCGGTAGGTAACTTTCTTGTTGTGAGACGTCATGCATGGTATGGTTTATTCATGCATAAGTACACAAAAAGCACACTCAAGCAGTTCTTGTACCGAGGTTGTACAGGAGTTTGCACTTGACCCAATTACCGAACATGTTGTCCTATTATGCATAGAAAGTCTTGCTTGGTAGGCTAATTCAGTAACAGATAAAATCAGAACAAACAAGTTCCAGCACGCAGACCACTATACATCAATTTTCTTTTGCCGAGTGCAGTGAACGACGCACCACGCTGCTGAATGGTTTACAGCGATCACCAGCGCTAAACAATGCCGCATGTCACACGGAAAACAACGGCCGCGGTACCCTGCACAGTTTTGTTATTCTGGAAACATCAGAGTTCATCTCACGCAAGACAGTTAAACCTACGCCAGCGAGTAAGTCAAACAAACGTGCGTGCGATTAAACGTCGACAGGCGATATCAAAGGTAAGAACTGCTCCAGCAGCGACGCTGAGCACCAAGCGATAGCCGCTTGGTTATCTAGAACTCAGCGACTCGCATTCGAGACAGTGGTTTCCGTTAGCTTGCGGTAAGGTTCTGCAGGTTCTCATTTGCGAAGCGAGCGCCCCAAATATTAGCGGCAATTTGCAACGATCAACAGCTAAATTTTTCCGTTTGGCTCACCTTTTCGGCGTTTGTTGTTCAAGCAGCTACTTCCTACAAAAATCGCTTTCCGATAACGCGAGCAAGGCTCAATGAAGCAGCAGCAGCATCCACCTTTCAGCTGCTTCGCAGAGCCTAAACGCAACCCGCTCGTGCCAACTACGCGATGCGACAGAAAAGCAGAATAACAACTCTCACAAATGCAACGTATATATGCAAAAAACTTGAGCGAATTACGCCAAGTAACTTTCAACCTAAGCATCCAGTGATGTGCGCAGATAGTTGCAAATGCAACGGGTAAAACAGCTGGTGTAGTGGAGGAAGCGGATAGTTTCCAAACGCAACGTTCTTACCAAATAACAAGCGCGACTACTCGCTTGAGGATCCACAGCTGATGGACCGTGAAGCAAACGCTCGCTGTCAATGAAAAGCGCACTATTGTTTTCCTATTCCAGGCGCAAAACGCGAAGCACAAAGCGTGTCATGAAACACGCGGCGACAGTATGTCTTAGTAACAATTGACAGAAAATGAACTTTTTTACCTTTAATGTGAAACGGTGAAGGGAAGATGAAGTTACAACCGGAATATCGCAACAAACGTCTTGATATTATGTTGACAATGCATGAGGATCATTTGTTGACAAAGAGCTGTGAGGTGCGCAAGGCCGGCATTATGCGAGATTTAAGGCTAGGACGTGTATCAAATCATCGTCTGCACCAGACTGGTTTGACCATGCAAAAGCTGATGATGACAAGAATGGCCATCTATCTTGAACTGGCAACAACTGCATAGATCAGTGAAAAAACACAGCAAATAGAGCCAAGTTACTATCTCATTCACATCTAAATCGGGAAGCGATTGGAACCGATTACTTCCTAATTGTATTACAGTGATTTACGGTCAATTGCATTGCATTGCCTTCCAAGCATCGGAACACTTCCCGTTGACTTGCTAATCCACGAGCAAAATCACTTTCCACGTAAAAAGACTTAAGAAAGAGTGAGAACGCAGCTAGACATGAATCAAACCAATTTGTTGAAACCTGACCCTTCAGATAAACACACTCCGTAATTTCACAATACAATAAAAAATAGTGCCGTTAGGGAAATGGACATGCTGTACAGAAGTTATACACGTATTCTTTATCAGAGCGTTCCTTTCCTGAAGTATTAAAACATTGGGATAAAAACCTGAGCGAATCGTGTTTACCGTCGTACGGAATTGACCTACAAGGTTTGAGTGGAACGATCGAAACGAGACAAACGCTTTGTTACGTAACCATGCGCTTGACGTTTCGCGCAACCGCGCGGAGGCCGCAAGTCCGTCATAACAAAGTTTGCGCACGAGACCAGTCGTTATACTGGTGATCAAATGCGCGGAAACATGAAAACTAACCCCAGAAATGTGAGGCCATTATGGTGCAACTCAGAGCAAGAGTTGAGTAACTTGTGGCGAAGGTTGCTATGAAGCGATCACCACGAGCGAAACAAACACCATTATGCGAAGCATTTCGCCGCAGTAACAAAAGCGTTTCTTTATCAGCTGCAGCAGCAGAACAAACGGAAATCGATCTTTGACTGTCACACAGTATTTTTGGAGCCACGAAGATCCAGACAAACGCACAAGGTCAGAAAGGAAAAGAACAAAAAACGCGCAGACGTGATGTAGACACAGGTGAAGATACTTGAGGCGGTGGGTAGAAAATGGCCTTACAACTGTTGTACTTAAACTTTCGGCCACTATTAAAACACGTAAGAGCAACGCTACACGATGAAAACGCTACTAGGTGCAATAACAACTTTTGTTAAAAAACACATCAACTCATTTGAAACGATTTCCCACCCAAGTAAATACATCTGGTCGGCCGCTTCAGTCAGGACTTCCATTATGATTAAAGATTTTCACAGAAACCGGCTCGACATCGCTGCGGCTCAGGTTCCTCAGTCACACGTGCTACAAAAAAGGACTGCAGGCTCTTTACTGCGAGCGGAACGTGACTGGTCCATGTAAACGCGAAGTTTCTTTACGAGGTTTTCGCACGAATCGCGGTGCGTGGCAGACGCTACACAAACCAACTCCTGGACAACTGAAGAAAAACATGTCAGACGCGTTCTTCTCGCTAAGCGCTCACCGAAGCAGTTCTTTCTGTTTTCCAAGAACTAACAAGCGAATCTACGACAGAAAGGCAAATGCCAAAATAGTTGAAAGTATGCACTGTCAATCCTTAGCCTCACATACGTTTGATAACGTTGAGGTCGGATGGTATCACAAGCGCCTGAAAAGCATCAGTGGCTTCGCTGGGAGTGGCACGACATTTTTTCCGAAACGAATTTTACCGCGTTTTGTTTGTCGTGTACATCAGACACGTTCCCGCTAAAAGATATCAGCCAGTGGCCTGCAGTTATAATCGAACCAACTGACGCACGTTGTTCAACAACTTCATCGAACTCATTAGATGATGAAAAAATGTTGAACGAGGTCACAGGAAATAAGCGTACGGTCGCACAGTATCCGAGAGGTGCGCAAGCGGTTTTGTTCGCCCGAAGCCCGGCAGTGATTGCCAGCAGCCTAGCCCGGAGGGGCTTCCACGCCAGTGCTTTCAGCAATAAACACGATGACGCAGCAGACGGCAAAGGCAAGTTCGGTAATCTGCAGTTTGGGGAAACGGCAGAAACAGCGGAGTGGTATTTCTTGAGCGAACTTGATGCAGCAACAACCGTGGCGTAACGTCGCGGTCAAAACGATGCTCTCGCGCAAATGGCATTTCGCCCAAAATGCGTACTGGTGCAAGTTCGCCTTTTTTCCAACATGTCACCGAGAAATGCACACAAAACGAGACAAAGAAGTTCAAAGACTCATGAAACGACTAGTTTGGAAAGAAACTAAAGACCAAAACAGATCGAGTTTTCTTGTTTTCACGCCTCGTTCGGAATGTGGAAGTTTGCAACAACACTCATTTGTATCAACAACCGCGCCATTCTGATTGCGAGAAACCCTTTGCCATTCTAAATGTCAACCTCAGTAACGAAGCCGACGAAGATGTGCGTTACACGCAAACGTGCGCGCATACACTCGTTTCCCGGGCGAAGCATTTGTTCACTGGCCGCTGAGAAGCACTCGTGCGAAAAAAACCTATTGTTCTGACGTCTGCGTAACGCCAGGCGAAGACGCAGCCAACCTTCATGCTCTAGCAAGCAAGTTACTAACCCAGAAACCAGCGTGCCTGTTTACGATTTTGCGCTACGTTGTTCGGCGTAAAAGTCTTTTCCGCCATCGTTCATGATCGTCTGCTCGTGTTCTCATTCGTGAACTGATTTTGTAAGACCTTTGGTTAGCGCAACGGAATAACATAGCGGTTACAATCAAACAGTGGCCTGAAACGAATCGGGCTTGCAGTTCAAGGACGGTCCAGACGCAGTTTAACGTTTCGAAAAACAGCCACGGACGCTTCGTCCATGTCAAGTTTGCAACACGACACCGAACTTCTTCTACGATAAACCCCGTCGTCGTAACACTGACATGTGCCACCGATATAACGAAACTAAAACCCGATTTCGAAACAAGTCTTCGATAACAATCGACTACATTTCGAGCTTGTGTTGTCCGAAGAAAAACACTTTGGAGCATACAAGCAGAGCTCTCACAAATGCAACTCCCAAAATCCCTAGAACAGCACCCAAAAATCACTAAAAATCCCTAAATCTGTGGTGGTGCAGTATAAAATCAGAGTACCATGATAAATGTCAAAAATAGAACCAAATATGATTTGCAAAATAAACTGAAATAGTTCCTTTTTGCACATTTTCATGCTTTTCCGAAAATCCCTAAATCCCTAAAAAAATCCCTAAAAAGGGTCAAAAGTTCCAATCTAGGGACAAAATCCCTAAAAGTGAGAGCACTGCATACAAGCAATCACCGAATGAGCTGATCCGTGAAGGCAGAGAGAAGCGCATTTCTTCAGCGCATTAACGCTAGGCAAGACGTGAAACAAGCAAATTTGTGCTTTTAATGGCAGGTGTCGAAGCAAAAGCTGCATGAGCCCTTGATACAGCGCACAGGCCAGAACGACAGATAAAAGAAACTCCACACCCTGCCGTGCGTACATCTTTTGATGATGACTTGCAACAATTGATGTACTACTGTAAACAAACCAACGCAATTAACTATATCAATCAAACAAAACGGAACAACCTCTACGCAAAACCATGCACCACATCAAAGTCTGAAAAACAGTACACCACTATATGACTTTCCGTGTTTGCAGCACGGTGTATGAGTTTTGATACAACTGTGAGACGAATGACCGAAACGTCTCAGTAATAAACATGTCTCACCAAACAAATGACCGAAATGCCTCGGCAAAAAAAACAGCCTCAAATTATCAAAAATACTACCTTTTGTATGTTGCGGGGTGGCATGTTCTGCGAGGAGATTTCAGTTCAGCAGAAACACGTTTCGCTTCTCCAATTTTTGTCCGGTAGTTTATGTTGTGGGGGGTTTCGTTTACATTGCAGGTTTACATAAATAGTGAATTTGCGCCAGAGCAGATTCAGATTCCTCTTGTAGCCGTTGCAAGCTAACGCTAGGCTCGAGGTCTTCGTCATAAGACAATATCTTTGGGCGAGGTACATATGTTCATTCAGAATAAAACATCTGGCTGTTGTCAACATGCAGTTTGGAAGCATTCTGACTGGAGACCAGGTTAAAAACTATGCTAACAGATCAACCAGGATCATGCTGGTGAGGTGCGTAGAACCATTACATTGTTTGCACAACTTTGGCAATACCCGACTAGTTTACTCACTCTGCTGAAGTCTGGGATCAATCCAGCTTGTGGTCCTTGCTTGATGGTTGATGTAGTACACCTCACCCTGCGCTGTAGTTGCTTGTTCCCATCCATGAGGTAAGCTTTGCATATTTCTCTGTCAGTACACAAAATACACACGAAAATGTTTTGTAGCAATGCTTGTTGTCTTATATACCTTGCGCATAAAACGTTTACTTTCAAACATCTTACTTCTGCAGGAAGGTTTTGAGTTATTCCACTTGATGATACAAGGGACTGACTGTGCTGTTGCAACGAAGCGAGCTGGTTTTGTCGCTGCTGCTTGATGATTGCGATTCTCGGATCTTCCCAGGTTGTGGTGCGGTCATTGTGGCTAGCAAAGCGACGCGTATATCAGTAAAAGCTTCAAACTACTAAGGTCATGTGGCAGCCTTAAATGTCACCAAAACATACACACTGTAGAATCCAGCTCTATTTTAAACAGTCATTGCCATACTCTGAAAAGAACTTTCATCTCTTCGTTTAGGTGTATCAAGCTCATGGCAAAATAACATGAGTCTGGTTGAGTTAACACTGGTAGCAACTTATTGACTGCATTGCCAACCATTACAGAAATTCTTGCTCACAATAAGCTAAGTTCATAATGCACAAACAAAACGAATTATGTGAGATACAACCAACAACAACAAAAGAGAATAAGAATTGCCTTAGTTTGCTCTATGAAGTCTTGCATAAAGTTTCACTGCATGGCAACTTCTAGTAGTTTATCCTTGAACACAAACCCCCTTACTAAATATTCTGTAAATCTACACTCTACAGAGGATAGATGCAAATGGTGCAATGCTGTTTCAGACAAAATATTAGGAGCAACAGACAGTGGTAGAGTAACAAGATCACATCTTTGCTGTGCTGACTTCTCTATTATGTGAACTTTGTCATAGCTTGCAAAGTGCAAGCTTTCAAAAATTGGAATTAAGCTTTGCAAGAATTGGTTACATCCATGAAAAACTGTGCCCTTGTTCATAAGTTGCACGAAATGAAAAAATAAAATGAAGATGCAGGGTTCATAATCAAATATATGCAGTACAAAAGGCTTTATGCAGGCAGAAAAATACAAGCAATAGAAACCAACAAAGTTGGAATTTAAGCCAGAGTTTACAGCAAGGGTCAATATTTGCAGAGGGCCGATGAGATGGATGGGACCAGTGTTTTTTTAAGGTGTTTTGAGGGACCAAAACGGTCTCTCAAATTCCTTCAACGGTCTCTCAAAATATAGTGACCTGAGATCACATCAATGGAGAACGGTCTCTCAAATTCCTCCAAGCGGTCTCTTAAAATTTCCTTGCGGTCACCAAAGCGAAACCTTAAAAAAAAACCTGGATGGGACCCACAATTTCTAAATGCTGACAGACTATTGAGAAAATAATCCACATATTGTCACATAAAATGATGTGACAAGTCAACCTCAGTTTTCTGTTTTACTTTTTTTGTAGCTTGATTGTCGACAACATAAGCTTTTACAAATATTTAAAACAAGACCAGTGATGGAATATCTTAAATCATTTAGCACTTTCTTAGTTTGGCAAAACAATTATACTCTTCATTGTTTGTGTTTAGAACATAGAACACAACATAGGAAAAGGAGACATTTGCAATGGCAAACTTTCTGAAGTGAAAATCACTTCAATTAAAAAGACAGAGAAAAAGTTGCGCACTACTTGATGCAGTCAGGGCACTGACAGGGGCACTGACTTCTTATCTAATCAGCCATGAAATCAAATCTACATGGGTTCAGGATTTACGAAAATGCTTCTTTACAGTGCGCTTTTGGCAAAATCAAAAGATCCACCCTACAGTGTAGTACACATCATCAAAGACTCCACATATGGTCAAACCTACAAGCAACTGTTATACTGTAATTACGTAGTCAAAATGCTTTTTGCTGACACACATATTAAGAAGTGCAGAATATCTACTCATTGAAATACAATGTAAATGAACACAGACACAATGTCAGAGCTCTACTACATCATTGCCTTTTATGTTTTACTGGTGCCAGTATACAAATTGTCAGGATAAATCATCTTCACACAAGATTAAATCGTAAATCCAAAATGTTGTACTAATGTAACTTCCATTTCAAAAGAATCTATTCCTGAGTAAAACTGCGACTTACAGGCACCAGTAGTAAAACTTGTGCATAGAGTCACGTCAACAAAAAAAGTTTGTCAGTGTTTATTTACATGGACGTTCTAGTTATGGTTTGCTATTGCTGTAAACGGTTTAGCTTTTCAGCCTGCATGCTGTTTATAATTAACAACAGCATCTGGAATTCTCTAAAATATCAGAACAGTCCCTTTACCATGTGATTGACGGTGGACACCTCAAGTTGAGTTTCATTACACTTATTTTTGCACACACTTTGGAGTGTCACATGTGGTCTGTGGCTCCCACCTCTACTTGTGCCAAGGACCGTGCAGCTACTTTCATAGCGATTGCAGCCAGTGGCGCATCTAGCCTGGAAAAAAGGGTCTGTCGCGGAAGGGCAGCTTTTGATATCACTTCTCAGCATAAAACCACACTTTCTCTTCAGACTAGAAATCAACTGATAAATTTTGCGATGTTGCCAAAGTATTATATCAGCAAAATTCTGTCGATATACAGGATATCGGCAATATTTGCTCATAAACGGAGTTGTCGGAAACCCAAGTTGCTACTTCATTTATGATTAATTAACACAAATTCTCTGTACTTTTCCTTACGATGCGCAGCCCTCCGACTGCATCAAGCAATGCGCAATCTTCAGACCACCCTGCAATCGTCTCAATAAACCGGTCTACAACGTAGCATTTTCTCTCAGGATTTGCATGAGGATGATGGCTGCTTGCGAACAAGGCTGTGGTTTTTGAGTATCGTATCTTAACATTTTGAGAGCCGGCGTACGATATATTCATACTTCAATTTCGGCCTAAAAAATAGCAGTTTTCGGTTGCCTTACCAACGCCCTAGCTCCTCCGCCGAATGCGCTAGAGAGCTGTTCAAGGGCTCAAACAGATCGGCCAGTCTAGTAGATTGCACTCAAAAAAAAATTTTTTGGTTAGGGGGTGCGGATTTTTTGTGACTGACGTCATAAGTGAAGTATTTTTGGGGTCATTTTGGCTCATGTTGCCTGGCCTAGGGCCCAACCGCTAGGCCAAAGTGTTTCGCTGAAGTTTTCTATGGAAACTAGACTCGAGTCCCAGTCTTTTGAGCCTTTGATCAACTTTCTAACGTTTCTGGTTCAAAAGTTATGATCTAAAACAAACAAATTAATTAATTAGCTAATTAGTCAAATATTTTAATAACTCACATCACAACTTTTGAACCCAAAACCCCAGCAGGTCATCCAATGCATCAAAAGACTCGGACTGCAGCCTAGTTACCAGCAAACACTTCAGCGAAAAACTACCACCTAACGGTTGGCGCCTACGGCCAGGCAAAGTGGGCCAAGGTGGCCTAAAAGTCCTCCACCTATGACGTCACTCACAAAAAACCCGCAACCCGCAAGCAAAAAAATTTTTTTGAGTGCAGACTAGAAGACTTGCCGCGTCTTATGTGACTTTCACCGGGTCTGTAGAGCATACCAGACCAGAGAAATTCCCACGCAAAACCACGTGTGTTTAGGCGTTTTTTTTTCAAAAATCCCCAGCCGGACGCCAAAGAGTTAATGACGCGGGTTGGTGCGGAATTCCATGTTATATGCTTCTTCATCACGTTGAAGTATTGTCTTTCAACTGTGGTTTGAGTGTTGCAAAATATCAGCATTGGTTTTTGGCAATGAAAAATAAAAACATCGGTATCGGCCCAAAAAAGCCTTATTGATTGCACTCTACCTAAAATCCAATCAAAATTGGTTAGTAGAGCTAGTTGCATAGCGCAACTAACTATTTAGGATAGATAGTGGTATTGATCTCATTGTCAAAACACACAAGGAAATATTTCCCGATTATCATTGCTTTTGGTCACAGTACATTTATTACATCACAATCAATGTTTGTTCCTATGAACATGGTGCTGAAAAGATACTTAGCTTGTCGAACATTCAGCAGATGTTAGCCATACAGCAATGAGAGCTGTTTATCCATGTGTATATACACTTATAAAATCGAAGCTGACAATCAGCTGCACAAGTGCATATGTGGAGCGCTGTCTACCAAAGATGTCGGTGTTATAAACATACTTGCAAAATCATTGCGCACGGAGAAGAATGGTTGAGTTGCAATTGCTCTGATGATTTTACATCGTAATGTAAAAGTAACTTACTCGAAATCATATAGGACTTTTTGTGCAGGAAACAACATCATTAACCGCTCAATTCTAAAAAGGCTATTTTTGAAATATAACGCTTTGACTGATATTTTGTTCAGATAATCCGACCACAATTTCTGAGGTTAGCTGTTGCGCTTTTCATTATGAGAAATTCTTCGTAAAAATATACCTTCAGTTGAAACGAACCGCATTACTTGGCGTGACGCTGAGGAAGGCCTAAACTTATCTGATTTAGTGGCAACCTAGTAGGTATAGAAAGCAGATAAAATTTAGGCTGAAACTGCGAAACAAAACGTTCACGATTGGACACTGTGTCTTCTTGCCTTGAAGCAAAATATTACAAAACAGCTCTGCGTGTGCGTGGCAGTGTACGAGCTTTTGACAGCTTTACTCTAATTGGGGCTGGCACTGCCAGAGTAGGAAATTCCAAAACACGTGCATTCGACGCAATATCAATTCAAAGTGTTCAAAAACACGAATTGTTTCATGTCATTGTGCAGGTTTCATTTAGACAAGGCAGGGACGTTGTTTTGCAATAGCACTATGCATCATTAGAAGGGAAATGCAGGCTGTTGCCTATTCCAAACAACTCACATTAGAGATCTGCAGTGACGGTCTTTGATATTTTATTGGCTTTAATGCTGAGTACCTGCGGTATAAAGGAGCCTGTCATGACATCCAAACAGACCCTGGAAGTGCCCCTGATTGCAGCATTGATGGAAAATCAATGGCAGCACCACATGTGCAACTTTTCCTTGAACCCAATCAATAACACCAAGCACAATATCGCAAGTAATCCTTTAAGTCATCAGTATGACCATGGCCATCAGAAGGATTTTTTTCCACGTGGGGCCACTAGTGGATTGTTCCAAAAATGTTTCTAGAGTAGGGGCCAAAAGTGTTGAAATTTGTTTTTTCCCATGCAAAACTAAGGAAACAACTTTTTTTTGCCAAAGTTTTCAAAATCCAGGGGGCCTTGGCCTCTTTGTCGATGCCATGAATATGATGTGACTGGGAAACACAAGTAACTTCACCAGCTTTAGTGACAGGTGCTCAACCCATAACGTCACTTAGTTTGTCAGACAGACAGCAAAATTTTTTTATTGCTAGTTTAACAATTTCTTAAACTGTTATGACTTCACATTAAATGGAAATGCTTTCCAGCAATAAGTGCATAGCGTTTCACAACAACTTGGGTTGGATTTATTCTGCAAGGCCAAAGGCTACAGATCATTTCTTTTGATCAGATCTGAGGCACCTAACGTTGGAATAAAAACTTTTTTAACACCTTAACTGCCAGGTGACTTCAGCTGAAATCAGGCATAAATCAAGCATAAGCCATGTGTTTTAGTAATGGCATAGTTCCTCAGTGGATTGCACTAGAGAGCTGTTAAAGCCCTCAAAAGATTTGGCAAGTTTTGAGTCTGCAATGAAAAAAATTTTTTTGGTTTTGGACTTTTTGTGAGTGATGTTGTAAGTGAAGTAGTTTTAGGCCTTTTTGGCCCACTTCATTGAACCCTAGGCTTAAACCACTAGATGGTAGTATTTCGCTCAAGTTTTTATTGGAAACTAGGCCAAAATCCAAGTCTTTTGATAGTTTGGATGACTTGCTGGGGTTTCGGTTTCAAAAGTTATGATTAGGGCAACCAAAAGTTGATAAAGTCAAAGTTTTTCTGCCTTGTGCCTTTTCGAAAGTTTATGAAACGTTCATAAACCAAATTTCACACTGATACCATGAGCCATTCCAAGTTATTAGGTAAAAAAAAGTCAAAATCTATCATTAGTTTGAAATTTATCGTTAGGTCAAAATTTTCTTGCGGCACAGTTTTTTTCTTGTTATCAATACTTTATTAAAGTTACAACAACAGACTTTGATATGTTTTTGCACATTTAGTTGCAATTCTGAAATAGTAATGAGGTAGTTGCAACTTCTGACATAATAACGTTGTTTAACCCACAACTGGACAATGGATTATTAAGTAGACTAGGCATGGCAGTGCAAGAAACACGGTCTTACTGTAGCCTACTTGGTTTGGCAAACGCTCAATCCATTATGATTATGCACATATAGTGTTTTAACTTTATGATATTCACAGATTTGACTCTACTTTAGTTGTCATTTTATACATGTCAAAATATTATACCTGAGGTTAAACAACCAAATTCTTCAAAAGTTTGAAGTATACTGCATGAATATGCTTCTGAGTTTACCTCAGCACCTGAGGGTGAATTATTTTGTGGTGGAACTGGAAGTACATTGCCACAGTGCAAAGCATCAACAAAGTTCGTTTCATGAAACTGAAAGTAGCCAGACATTTTTGAACATACTATACCAGATTTTGCAGATAAACTACTTCTTGTTTCATTTCAACAGAATAAACATATTGGTTTGTTTTCTAATACTGTAGATGAATATGATTTTTCATTCCGTATTTCAGTTGAAAACGCAGAAAATTGGTAGGTCAAAATAAAGTCAAAATTTGTAAATTATAAAGTCAAAATTTTTAAGTTTTTAGGTCAAAAAATTGGTTGCCCTAGTTATGACCTAAAAATAACAAAATAATTTATCCCATAACTAGCTAATTATTTAAATTGTTTATTTTAGATCATAAATTTTGAACCAGAAACACCAGAAAGTTGATCAAGGGCTCAAAAGACTCATGGATTTCTAGCCTAGTTCCCAATGAAAACTTCAGCGAAATACTTCAATCTAGTGGTTGGGCCCTAGGTCAGATAACAAATGGCCAAAAACCTACCTAACTTATGACATCACTCACAAAAAACCTGAAACCCAAAACCAATTTTTTTTTTCACTGCAGAGTCGAAGACTTGCTGAATCTTTTGAGGGCTTCAACAGCTCTCCAGCACAATCAGCTGAGGGTTATGCGGTTGCTAAGACACATGATTTATGCCTGATTTGCAAGTACGATATATTTGCACGCTGGCAGTGAACATTAAATGCAGTTTTGTTATCAAAAATCATTCTACATGATACTGACATGGTGAAGAAACTATTCTCCAGGAAGGTAACAAATAAGTGAATCCATCCAGGGTTTTTGTAAGATATGACCTTGCTGGCCGCAAAGACATTTTCAGAGACTGCAACTATTTTATCTGAAAACCAAGATGGTCGTAACCTGAGTGTATTTTGATGGTGGTAGTAGAGTTTATAATACATTTTGAGAAACTGTTGGAAAGATTTGAGAGACTGTTAAATTCTCTCAAAACACCTTATCCATTTGCAAATTTTTTATAGGAAATGGATTTCATATACTTGGTGAATTTCGCCGAACATCCAAAAGATAAATTGACTTCTAACAACATCCACTTACTTCATGAAATACTGCTGCCCATCAGGTGTTTTGGCAGCAGACCAGCCAGGAGGCAACGGCATGTCAACTGGTACGTCTGACGCTTTTACATTTAAATTTGCCACATTGATCAGTTCCAAACTTGCAGGTGATGACTTGGATCGACTGTGGGAAATTGGCTGTAAAGGAAAAAACATTTCATTTGATGCAAAAAGTTAGCAATTTCAAAAACATTGAAAACATGTAGGCTTTATTTTGAATTACAAGACTATTCACAAAGAACTGATAAGTTTTTGCACTCATGCCTCTAGAATTAAACTCAGTTTTAACTCCTTTTCTTTTGCTTAAATTTGGCAAATTTATATGTAAGGATGTAACCTCAAAGATTACAAAAACTTTCAGAATTTAGTTTCAACCATTGCAGAGCTTGCAATTGAAGTTTCAACGAGTCTAGAAAGGAATGGTGTAGTATGCGCAAGATTTGATCAATTTTTGCATATTGTGTTGCATGAAAGGGTCTATGCTGCATCAAATGTATGTTTCCAAGGTGTAATGTTTGTAAAAGAGTTGCAGAAAAGCAAAAAATAACATAACAGTAAATTAACAAATACATAAATAGACCTGTGTGCACATCCTATGAACATCCTTGTTTGCACATCCTATAAAGTGCAACATGTTTGATAAATATTTGTGAAGATGCGCCTCACACACAGCCAAAAAATGTATTGGTGTCAAATGCAAAAACTACAGAAAACCTTGCATGCTTGCTATTGTGTGGCTAGTTAGTTAAATCACTGTGCAGTTTTGAATTTGAATTAACACTGTTCAAGCACATTGTACTTTTGCTCATTACTTGTTTAATGCAGTGTGAGCTCAAGTTATGCTTTTAACACTTTGAGAGCCGGCGTACGATATATTCATGCTTCAATTTCGGCCTAAGACCAGCAGTTTTCGGTTGACTTGCCAACGCCATAGCTCCTCCGCCAATTGCACTTGACAGCTCTTTGAGGGCTCAAACAGATCGGCCAGTCATCTAGTCTGCACTCAAAAAATTATTTTTGGTTGGTGGTTGCAGATTTTTTGTGACTGACGTCATAAGTGAAGTAGTTTTGGGCCATTTTGGCTCATGTTGCCTGGCCTGGGGACCAACCGCTAGACCAAAGTTCTTCGCTGAAGTTTTTGTTGGAAACTGGACTCGAGTCCGAGTCTTCTGAGCCTTTGATCAACTTTCTAGCGTTTCTAGTTCAAAAGTGATGATCTAAAATAAACAAATTAATTAATTATCTAATTGCCGTATATACTCGTGTATAAGTCGAGTTTCTGGGACCTGATTTTAACGTAAAATTTCTGGGGTCGACTTATACACGAGTAATGTTTTTGGACATGTTGCTGCTGAGTCGAGTTAGACGTCTGTGCATTGACAATGCAGGAATTGTTTTGCAAACGTTTATTTAGGCATTGCGTGTGTGACGTAATAATCACCTGCATCAATCGTGGAACGTTTCCCGCACTCGCGGCCATTTTCTACTTGCTTTAAACTGTGCAGTGAAGTTGTGAACATGTTGATGTCTCACAGCTGTCGTGTACGAAGATTTGTAGAACTGCGTAATATAGAAATGCTTCTAGAGGTTCCAAAATTTCT
>Ga0210059_1009145_pt1 | contig 15504 bp, 9 predicted proteins | sample Ectturendosymbi2_FD_188042 | JGI IMG/M metagenome (GOLD analysis project Ga0210059, IMG submission 188042) | Ecteinascidia turbinata endosymbiont from Florida, USA - Sample 2 (SPAdes) (version 2) | ecosystem: Host-associated > Tunicates > Ascidians > Unclassified | place: Key West, Florida... | reverse complement strand
TGGGAATTTCTCCAGTCTGGTAAGTGCTACGGACCTGGTTGAAGTGTCAAAAGACATGGCAAGTCTTCTAGTTTGCACTCTAAAAAAATTTTTTTGGTTGGCGGATGCAGATTTTTTGTGAGTGGCGTCAAAAATGGAGGGCTATTAGGCCACCTTGGCCCACTTTACCTGGCCCTGAGCTCAAACCATTAGATGTTAGTATTTTGCTGAAGTTTTTATTGGAAACTAGGCTAATATCTGAGTCTTTTCATACTTTGAATGACCTGCTGAGGTTTCAGGTTGAAAAGTTATGATCTGAAGTACTAAAAATATTTGACTAATTAGCTAGCATTAATTAATTTGTTTATTTTAGATCATAACTTTTGACCAAGAAACGGTAGAAAGTGGATCAAAGGCTCAAACAACTTGGACTCGAGCCTAGTTTCCAATAAAAACTTCAGCGAAACACTTTGGCCTAGCGGTTAGATCCTAAGCCAGGTAACATGAGCCAAAATGGCCCCAAAACTACTTCACTTATGACGTCACTCACAAAAAATCTATCTGCAAACACCAACCAAAAAATTTTTTTGAGTGCAGACGAGAAGACTGGCCGATCTTTTTGAGCCAGTGAACAGCTTTCTAGCGTAATTGGCAAAGGAGCCATGGTGTTGGTAAGGCAACCGAAAACTGCTGTTTTTAGGCCCAAATCCAGGTACGAATATATCGAACGCCAGTTCTCAAAGTGTTAACTTACCACAATTACAATCCGCTTTTTCATAATTGCAACTTGTGTAATTAATTGTTTGTTAACTCTTTGGCGCCCGGCTGCTTTCGGGGAAAAAACGCCTAAACGCACGTGGCTTTGCGCAAGAATTTCTCTGGTCCGGTATGCTCTACGTACCTGGTAAAAGTTTCAAAAGACATGGCAAGTCTTTTAGTCTGCACTCGAAAAAAAAATTTTTGCTTGGGGGATGCAGGTTTTTTTGTGAGTGACGTCAGAAGTGGAGGAATTTTAGGCCAGCTTGGCCCACTTTGCCTGGCCCTTGGCGCCAACCGTTAGGTGGTAGTATTTCGCTGAAGTTTTTACTGGAAACTAGGCTACAATCAGAGATTTTTGATACTTTGAATGACCTGCTGGGGTTTTGGGTTCAAAAGTGATGATGTAAGTTAGTAAAAATATTTGACTAATTCGCTAATTAGATAATTAATTAATTTGTTTGTTTTAGATCATAACTTTTGAACCAGAAACGCAAGAAAGTCGATTAAAGGCTCAAAAGACTCGGACTCGAGCCTAGTTTCCACTGAAAACTTCAGCGAAACACTTTGGCCTAGCGGTTGGGCCCTAGGCCAGGCAACATGAGCCAAAATCACCCCAAAACTACTTCACTTATGACGTCAGTCACAAAAAATCCACACCCCCAACCAAAAAAATTTTTTTCTAGTGCAATCTACTGGACTGGCCGATCCGTTTGAGCCCTTTAACAGCTCTCTAGCGCAATCGGTGGAGGAGCTAGGACGTTGATAAAGCAACCGAAAACTGCTGTTTCTTAGGCCGAAATCGAAGTATGAATTTATTGTACGCCGGCTCTCAAAGTGTTAATGTGGCTTGAAGAAAAAGATGCACTGTAATGCCTTTCAGCTGTAGTTTGACTAATGCAAAAAACATCGGCATCAGGTAACGGCAATGAATCATGAAAAACATCGGCATCGGCCCAAATAGAACTTATCAGTCGAGCTCTAATAAATACCACTATCTGAATAGAGAGTTGCAATAGCCAAGTTTGATTGCATTTTAGCCAAGTTTGATTGGATTTTACGTAGACCTCGATCAATAAGGCTTTTTTTGGCCAATACCGATGTTTTTATTGTTCATTGCTGATAAGTGATGCAGATACAAGTATTTTGCAATACTGAAACTGCAGTTGAATGGCATTGCTTCACAGCGGCGAAGGAGCGTAATTTCATGAAATTCTGTGCAATCCACGGTCACTGGGATAGTCAATCACCACAGCACGTAGGCAACCCTGATTTGTGCCCAGGCAGCCATCTGCTTACTGCGCAAAAACCTGCGAGTGAATGTTATGTCAAAAAGCTGTTTATTAGGACGATTGCGGAGTGGTCTGAATATTGTGCACTACTTGATGCAGTCGGAGAGCTGTGCATCATAAGGAACAGTTAGAAGCTCTACTTGTTTCTTGAGCATCAGTATCAACCTGTCCCTTCCTTTCTATTAACTGCAGCGATTCTTGTCTACCCATATCTTCAACGTAAGTACAGCCTGTGCACAAGTGACAGAAATCAGCACGCATAGATGTTATTTAACGGAAATTGATTTCGCCATACTGCATCTTCAGTCCAAGTAAATTAAAGGTAAAAACAAGTGGAAGTATGCAAAGCAGTGATTATTACAAAACAAAGACAAAAGGTTGCGTGAAAAACATATTGGGCTAGCGTTGACAGCACCGCAAATTAGCAGTTAGATTAAGCACAAACAAGTAGTAAAAAGTACACTAAATGTGAGAAGACAAGACTAACTAGCGACAATCAGTTAAAACACAAGGCGAGAGGAAAGAGCAATAAATTAGAGAAAAAATGGGGCACCAAAACAAAAGTGATGATAACAGCAACATCTAAACAAGGGAAAGACTATTTCTTCGGACATGGCTTGGATCCTCTTTTGTTTTTGGCGTAGTCTGTATCCCTTCCTGTAACTTTGTACTTACTTTCCTCCATTGATGTTCTGACAACAGGTTGAGGTCAATACCCTTGTGATGAATATCTTCTTTTAAACAATGTTTCAAGAATATTATCTTTCCTCTTGCTTTTGCGCAATCCACACATTTTTTAAAGCAATGACTGACAGGAATACTGATCACTTGTCTGCAACACCTAGAAGCTCTACTTGTGTCTTGAGTATCAGTATCAACCTGTCCCTTTCTATTAAGTGCGGCGATTCTAGTCTACCCATATCTTCAACGTAAGTACAGCCTGTGACAAGTGACAGAAATCAGCACAGGGATACTGATCACTTGTCTGCAACTCTTGAAAGCTCTACTGTCTTTGCTTTCAAACTTTTGTTTTGGCGCACCATTTTTTCTCTTCTCATTTATTGCTCTTTCCTCTCGCTTTGTGTTTTAACTGATTGTCACTAGTTAGTCTTGTCTTCTCACATTTAGTGTACTTTTTACTACTTGTTTGTGCTTAATCTAACTGCTTTTTCACGGTACTGTCAACGCTAGCTCAATATGTTTTTCAAGCAACCTTTGTCTTTATTTTGTGACAATCACTGCTTTGTGTACTTCCACTCGTTTTCACCTTTAATTTACTTGGACTGAAGATGCCATATGGTGTAATTGATTTCCATTAAACAACATCTATGCGTGCTGATTTCTGTCACTTGTGCACAGGCTGTACTTACGTTGAAGATATGGGTAGACAAGAATCGCCGCACTTAATAGAAAGGAAGGGACAGGTTGATACTGATACTCAAGAAACAGGTAGAGCTTCTAGGTGTTGCAGACAAGTGATCAGTATTCCTGTCAGTCATTGCTTTCAAAAATGTGTGGATTGCGCGAAAGCAAGAGCAAAGATAATATTCTTGAAACATTGTTTAAAAAGAAGATATTCATCACAAGGGTATTGACCTTGACCTGTTGTCAGAACATTAATGGAGGAAAGTAAGTACAAAGTTACAAGTAGGGAAACAGACCGCGCCAAAAACAAATGAGGATCCAAGCCATGTTCGAGGAAATAGTCTTACCCTTGTTTAGACGTTGCTTTTATCATCACTTTTGTTTTGGCGCACCATTTTTTCTCCTCTAATTTATTGCTCTTTCCTCTCACTTTCTGTTTTAACTGATTGTCGCTAGTTAGTCTCGTCTTCTCACATTTAGTGTACTTTTTACTACTTGTTTGTGCTTAATCTAACTGCTAATTTGCGGTGCTGTCAACGCTAGCCCAATATGTTTTTCACGCAACCTTGTCTTTGTTTTGTAATAATCACTGTTTTGCCCACTTTCACTCATTTTTACCTTTAATTTACTTGGACTGAAGATGCAGTATGGCGAAATCGATTTCCATTAAATAACATCTATGCGTCCTGGTTTCTGCTACTTGTGCACAGGCTGTACTTAAGTTGATCATAAGGAACAGTATAGAAAATTCACGTTATTAATCAGAGATGAAGTAGCAACTTGGGTTTCAGAACACTCTGCAGAAAACTTGTGTAGCGGCTTTTATGCGCAAATATTGCCAATATACCATATATCAGCAGAATTTCAGCAATATGATACTTTGGTTAGACCACGAAATTTGTCGGTCGATTTCAAGTTTTAGGAGAAAATATGTGACTTTATACTGAAAAGTGATATCAGAAACTGCAATTCCATGACAGACCCCTTTTTACCAGGCTAGATGTGCCACTGCTTGCAACGAACAACGTATTAAAATGAAATCCAACTTTTATTCCTCAAAGGCTCAGCTTTTTTTAAGCTTCCATACATTTTCATTTGATCATACAGTATTGAATAGGAATACACAGCGCTTTGAATGGCAAGGAAATCTGAACTAATGAGAAACCAGCTATCATATGATATCTTCAACAATAGCCACCAAGATTAAAGTTTCTATGGCCATGTAAAATCCATGATGTCATATAATACAATGCCAAAACCTGCATTAATTGCTAAAACAATATCTAAGAGTGGCTCTCACATTAATGTCAATTTTATAGGTGACTTACAGTTTTAAATCACTCAAAATTTTTTCATAGGTTTTGGAACATATTTTTTGCAAATCACGCTTTAGAACACCTTTTTGATGCAACAAAATGCACTAAAGGTATGCCCTGCCTCACAGATAGTACATGGGAATGCAAAATACACACAGGAAACATGTTAAACTCAGAAATTAATTAGCTAAACTTTGAAAATTAACTTTTATCCTGATAGGCAAAGTTTGGAATCAAACAGAAAAATTTCAATAAAAAATCGATTTCGTGTTTATAATACTATGCATCAACAGTCCTACGACATTATTCAAAAATTTGCTGGTTGATTGATACTCTTCACATGTGTGGAGAATAGTAACTTTACAGATATGTTAAAGTTTTAATTCATCGCAAAAAGATGAAAGCAGAGCTGATTCTTTGAGCTTGCAGCAAACTTAGAGCTTTTAATAGTGAAGTTTAAAATGAATGCAAGAAATTGGTGGGAGTTCTGCACTCTCAGCCATAATTGGGTACACCCAAACTTGGCGCCTACAGTGTGTCTTCACCAATTTTGTCAAAACCTTATTTGAAAATGTTTGCATAAAAAAATAAGTTGAACAGCATACCTGAACAAGCACCTTTACATAAGTGAATGGATGAGCCAGAACAGTCATTCCTGCACCGGCCACAACAGATTGCCAATCCACACCAGAATCCATATTTTCACCAGATGTTTCAATACAAATAGAACAAACTATGCAAGCTGTTGCACACTGATAAAATAAGAAGTTCTTTAAGTATCTTAGTCGCCTTAATGGAGACAAGTTACTTGATCACTCAAAGTATTTTGCATTATTGCAATCATCTAATCACCACAAGCATAATAATCTTCAGTTCCAAAGAGACTACCTTTGGACATAAAATGACATTCAGTTTAAAAACACTGAGCAGCAAGCTTCACATAGAAATTATGGAGTGACATGTTTCAACTGCAAGAAAAAGCAAGTAAAAACAAGAGTGGCTCATATACTAAAACCATTGGCAGTATCGAAAACCACATGCCAAAACTATATACATAAGTATTTTATCAATATTCATTTAATAGTTGAAGAGAAAACGCTCTTCAGACATTAATTTATCCACAGTATTCCATACTAAAGAAATACCCAAGTTTGTAAGATTTATCGCAGATACTACAAAATAATGGGGAAATAATTTGGTCAAAATTATGGTGGGCACCTAATTAGTTTTGTAATTCCTTGCCAATCAAATAAGCAATGCTATCACAGCAGCATATTATGATCTCGAACAATCTAGGCAAGTATAACATCTATAGCCATCTATAACAACTTCATAAAATTGTAAGCTTGATCACCAACTGAAAAAGTTTTCAGCCAGCCAATAATCAAATTCACTTTGCCAGCAGGATTATCTTATGTCCAGTTGCAGGCTCAACGAGAAAAAACACCTGGTTCACATATTGGTGACTCACCTGTTAAAAAACTTGAACAGGATATACATGAAAAATGTTTCTATTTATGAAGCAAACCAAGTTAACTGGATGGTCTTTTAAATGCAGTGTGCTAGTTTCTACCAGACACCAAGACATGTGGTTTTTAATCAACACTTCAAGTAAATTTTATAGATTTAGCAATATCAAAAAATTTCAAATATGCCTAAAATCAATCATTCCTGAATGTAAGATTATATACAACTAACTAAAGATTTGTAGAATGTCGCACCAACACATTGAGAAGTGCTAGAAATATTTTGCATCTTAATGTTATTTCCAATCATCAGACTAAAGATTTAAATGTTTTGATACAGGGATACTGTGACAATTTTTCCAGTGGTTTATTACCAGGCCTTACCACAATGCACACATGCAATCCAGCAATAAATGCAGCATCAGCTTCTTGCAAAACATCAGTTAAAAATAAAATTTGCTCTAGTTTGCAAGAAATATTTTCAGCGATTTTCTGATAACTTTCTTTCTCTCTTTTGCTTCCAATAGTGGTGTCAAAGTGCCCATCAAACAAAGGGAGCATATTTCCATGTTCACTGTACTTGAAAAGTAACTTCTGTGCTTCTACACTTCCAGATGAGTAAATAAAAATTTGAAAGTTTTGTTTCTGAAGTTTTTCCAAGGCAACTTTAACATCCATGAACACTTCACCTTTGATCTTCCCAGAATAGTATGCTTCACGCCACATTAGTCCTTGGAGATACTTAAGAGCTGTTGTCTTCCTATCTTGTGACATTTGCCACAATACATTTTTTTTCACAGATTCTAAGAAAGATGATCTTTGCGAACGTGTCTTGGCCGAAACAATCCGAGGAACACTGTCCATGCCACATTCAACATCAACATTCACTTGTTCTTTCAGTTTTTCAATAGCAAGCAGGACTTCATCTGAATACCAATTTCTATATAAAAAGGTGTCTAACTGTTCTTTAATGAATGGAAACAACTTATTAGCAACAAAACTGATTGGAGTAGTTGTTCCTTCAATGTCAATTAAAAGAACACTGGTTTCCTTTGCAAAGATGGAACAATCCATATTTATATCACAGCAGGTGATCTAGTCTGATAAAGCCTAGAAATCATCACACACATATTCTTGCATTAAAAAAACACATGAAAAATTTAGTAAGCAGCTTCATGCTTATCATATTTTGGAAACATATCTTCTGTAAGTTGAAGTTATTCATCAACATTTCAATGAAATAGGCTAATGAAGTTTATTTTTAATACCTGATAAGCACATAAACATGCAAATTTAGAAAATAACTTGGTTCAAAGTAGTCTTCGACTTCAGGAGTTGGTGAACACTGGGCCACGAGCAGCCTAGTGGTGGTCTGTGAAAAAAATGTTACCAGGCTGTGTGGAACCAATGCCAATTTGGTCCAAAAATAACTGGAACAAACTGACATCATGAATACACTGTGGGTGCCATTAACCACCATTCATAATCCTTGCAGGTTGGAGCATCTTATTGTGACAAACCACTCCCAGATCTCTCACTGAATTAGTGCCATGATGATTTCAAAGATGTAATAAATCTGCACATTATGTTATTGAGGGCTGGTTTGCAAATGCCAGGCTCAAACCAGTCCACAGTGCAAAAAAGGTTGCTGATCCCTGTTATACTTAATACAATATGGCTAAGTATGCCACAAAACATGTCTATGTGCTGGCCAACACAAAATCAGGAGCCCCTATTGTCCCCAATTGAGTTTTAATTGTCACAGTTGGTGTTGTGTGATTGATTCACTTCAACCCTGATGTTGTTTGCTTTCTTTGACCTTGTTTCAACCTTTTAACGATTCACCTGTTACCATTTCTTGCAGATGTAAGGACTGATGATGCAGTGTTACATGAAATTGATTTCCTATTAAAAAATTGCAACAGATTCCTTGCTTGTTTCACCCGTGGAATGAAGTTAGTTGAAAACTTGAGTTCCCTATAATAATCATATGTTTGAACAGATTTTCAGACTGGGCTTGTCAGCAAGACACAACTGTTAACCAAGGCCAAGACCATTGCTCATATTTGTTTTTTCTAATGGGTGTCTAGCCGAGGTTTCTGGAGGATATATGTGCATGCTTGCTGAAACCATTAAGTGCCTTTCAAATCGTGTAGGTGCCAAATTTTTAAACAAGGTTCCAATCTAATTTATACCAAGTGACACAACTTTACGGCACACTTTCTTGTATCACTTCATCTAACAAGGACTAGGTTTTGGTAACACATTTGTGGCTGATAGTATGACAAAAAAGCAGCAAATAGCTCACTTAACACTTTTGAGAGCTGGCATACAATATATTTGTACCTAGATTTCAGCCTATAACCAGCAGTTTTCGGTTGCCTTACCAATGCCATAGCTCCTCCACCGATTGCGCTAGAGAGCTGTTAAAGTGTTCAAAAAGATCGGCCAGTCTTTTAGTTTACATTCTAAAAAAATTTTTTGGTTGGGTTTGCGGATTTTTTGTGAGTGATGTCATAAGTGAAGTAGTTTTGAGGCCATTTTGGCTAATGTTACCTGGCCTAGGGCCCAAGCGCTAGGCTCAAGTATTTCGCCGAAGTTATTATTGGAAACTAGGCTCGAGTCTGAGTCTTTTGAGCCTTTGATCGACTTTCTAACATTTCTGGTTCAAAACTTATGATCTAACATAAACAAATTATTTAATTAGCTAATTAGTCAAATACTTTTACTATTTCAGATTGTAACTTTTCAACCTGAAACATTAGCAGGTCATCCAAAGTATCAAAAGACTCGGATTTTAGAATAGTTTCCAATAAAAACTTCAGAAAAATCTTACCATCTAACGGTTTAAGCCTAGGGTCAAGTAAAGTGGGCCAAGGTGGCCTAAAAGTCTTCCACTTTTGACGTCACTCATAAAAAATGCGCAACCCCCAACCAAGAATTATTTTTGAGTGCAAACTACAAGACTTGCCGCGTCTTTTGAGCTTTTGACTGGGTCGGTAGCACTTACCGGACCGGAAGAATTCTTGTGCAAAGCCACATGCGTTTCGGTGTTGTTTTTTTTCAAAAATTCCCAAAAGCGGCCGGACGCTAAAGTGCAAAACTGTATTGTAACCACCAATATCATTCACTGCAGTACTCCACCTGTAACAGCAAGGGATATTAGTCAAAGCAAATGTAATTATTCAACAATGACATCTCCCAGTTTTCAGTAAACATTCTATTAAATTAATTTCCAAGTAACTACTGCAATAATCACCACCAAACCTCTGCTCAGAAATATCGATGTCGGCCAAGTAACAATTTTATACCAAATAATATGCCTTAATTTCAATGCATTTATGTCTGCATCTGTAGCTGGCACAAAATAATTTAGGACCTAGCATCAATATTTTACACTTTGTAGCATGTAAAAGCAATTATCCACACCTGGACTATTATTTCAATCAATTCACTACAAACCACAAGACAATTTATGAATAGGTCATTAGGAATAGAATGATGTAGGATGCAATATTAGTATTGTTACATCCTGTTTTTTCAGATATAGACTAATTTTTTTTAAATGACCGATAAAAATTTAAGTCAATTTGGTCATATTGTCTGAGAAACCAGGCTGGTGAATGCTGCCTCAGCGGGTTTCAACACTATGACAGGACAAGGACCGAAATCTCTCAGCAGAAGAACACACCATAATTATCTTAAAATTATAAGGATTTCTTCAGCGTGCAGAACCGATAGTTCAAGAAAAAGTGTTCTGCTGCAAAACAGATAGTGAGATTTTATCAAAGGTGATGATGGTGGCTGAAAATAGATATGCGAGCAATGGTGGCTGAAAATAGACCTAGGTTAACAACAAATATATTATTTTTACTACCTTTTGGTGTCATTGTTCACTGTAAATTGTCAGTTTTTGCAACTCCGGTTACATCATTTTGCATCCACAACCAGAATCCACTACTGACAGACATCCGTCTTTTACAGGGCATAGTTGTTTAAGCGGAAATATGCAAGAAAAATATTTATCATCTTTGTAACATTAAGCAACTCAAACAAGACATCAAATCGTGCTATAACCCACACTTTTAAAATGCATGAAAATTGATGTTTTCTACTGTATGAGTGATATGCAGTGCTACCAATGCGATTCAGCATTTTTTGGACTCCAACTGACATCTCTGATAAAACCCAATTGGTGTGTTCTACTATATTGCTGTTCTCACCTTGGTGACTTTAGTTTTAATAGCAGTGGTTGCTGCACGGTTCAATTCATGGGACCACTTCTTGTTTTCTTCTTTACTTTTTTGTAATGTTCCAAACTTTGGGTTTAGTAGTTAGGTTTACGGGTTAGCGTTACAGTTAGTGTTAGCATTAGGGTTAGCTTAGTGAAGCATTAGGGTAAGGTTTTAGTTTTTTAGGATTTACCTTTTGTATACCTTCAATGCGTTTCTACCAAGCCTACATATTACCCTCTCGCCATACGTTACTACTGTCATGTTACACAGGTGGCAGTTGAATAAGGTTTCAAATGTGAAGAAGCATAGGCGGTTCTGTAGCCACTGGCAATTAAATGATGATCTGAACTTAAAAGGTAGTCGGTTAAGTAAACTTGCAACTAGTAGTAGTAGTAAATACAGCAACTAATTAACTACAGTATGCAAAAAATATTGAAAAATAATAAAATTAATGGGTCAATTTTAGCTGAACACCAAACCAGTAAATAATCATGACAAACATATTGCTGCACTCATTACCATGCACTGACAACAGATTTAGGTCAATTTTTAGCTGAACACCAAATCAGAAAATTGTCATAAAGAAACATCATGATCAAGGCAATTCGTTGGTATACACTGACAACGAATTTATGCACGAAATCTGTCAGAGATGAGTATTTTGGAAGTTATTCGCAATTAAAAAGTAACCTGGAACAAGGTACACGCACAGCCACAGCAACATGGCGGCGCAATGCTCGTAACATTTACAATTACTGATTCGTTACTGCTGGTATCGGGTAATGCGCAGAGGGCTGCAGATCGCTAAATTTCAACCCTATCCCCTGAACCCTACCCCTAAACCTTATCCCCTAAACCCAATCCCCTAATCCGTAACCCCTAAATCCCAACACTAAACCTAAGCCCTATCCATAAACCCATCGCTAATCCGTATCCCCAAACCCCCAACACCTATCGTTAATCCCTATCCCCTAAACCTTAACACCTATCCCTAAAACCTTGACCTTGTGTTAATTAATTATGTACTCGGATGCGCGTCCTAAACATAAACGCAGAAGGCAGACAACCGGTTACCAGCCGTAGTTAACTTCAGGAGCGTTGCCGCCGCGCCGCCATTTGATTTTGTGGCTGTGCAGTGTGCACTGCATAGGTCCGTTCCGTACCCTTCTGTCAGGTGAAAATTTTGATTACGCGTATCTTCGTAAATACTTCTCTCCGACGGGTTTCGTGCATAAATCTGTTGTCAGTTCATGGTAATGAATACAAAATGTTAAAAAAAGTCAAAACAAAACTTGAAATCATGTACGCTAGTGGTACTTGCATATAAAAATTGAGGCAATGAATATCATGTATTATTATTCGCATCAAATTTTTAACAAGTTCAAGTTTATTTTTAACCATACTGACAATTTATAAGTACGCTAGCAGCAAATCAAATGTATTGCATGAAGTAACATAAAAAGTTAGTTAGATCTTTTCTAAAAAACGTTTAATGTTTTCTTTTGCTTTCACTTAAAATTTTAAATGAAACATGTACATGATTGATGATCATGATACATTCAAGGTCTTACAGTTTTCTTTTCACCCTAGCCTAATCATAGCATTCATTCATTGCAATATTTGACTAAAAATTTAACATTCAAAATTTTACATTCATACCTTACCTAACCTATCACTTTCATTGCGCCTGTAAATCAATGAACAGATTCTCAACCACAGCATCTTCATTCATAACATAAAAAACAAAAACATGCACAAGCACTAAGCAGCCCTTGACACATCAGCGATAGATCAGAGTGCTGACCTATATACCTAACCTAGTCAGTGCTTAATCTGTAGAACATTAGATTACAAACAATCTGGTCAAGCCTAGCTGATAGCTCTACTCAACTGTACTACTGTCTACTGACTAGCCTTCACCTTGTAGCCTAGTAGGCTATGCATACAAATGCACATCACGCATGTAAAATTACTGTATTCTTGAATGGAAAAAAATACAGTAATGCAACACACATTTCTAAAATTTGACCAGAGTCAAAAAAACCCAGATCCCCAGATAAAACAGAAAAAAAACTGATCTAGTGAAAAAAGCCAGCAGCGGCAACACTGGTAGTGGTACGGACTACGGACTGACTGGTGAATTGATGACCGTGGCAATGTGAAACATTTCAAAGGTTGACAGCAGAGGACGCTGCAAAGCACGTCTGAGCTGGAATATGACAAACCTCGTCTTCCGGGAATGGGAGCAAACAGTGATGTGGCCGAGTCATTTTTGTCGAGTCAGAGTCACAATGGCTTCGAGTCAGAGACGATTCAGAGTCATCTATAAATTCTTCGAGTTGAGTCAGAGTAGAGTCACAAGAATTGTCGAATCACTTCGACTCATTGGTTTGCAAGCTCGAGTCAATGTCGAGTCAATTTTAACTTAATTTATCTGTTTTTGACTAGAGACGAAGTCCACAGTATGAACACACACACACTCTGCAAAACGCAGGTCGACAAAAACAGACAAAACTGAACGTAGTACAAAGCATTGAAGCCGGCCGAAACACAGGGTTACAGACACTTTTTGCGACTGCATTGAAGACAGAACCGCAGGGTTACCAACACATTCTTAACACTAAACTTTAGCTAACAAGCATAACACTTGTTACAAAAATACTGGGGAGTAGGGCGCCAATTCCTACATTGGTCGAGTCTAGGTAAAATGCAAAAGCATTGTGGCATGACATGCCATCAATCAAACGGATACTGAAAGTTCGATCACTCATTCGCAGAGTAAAATGCGATTATAGTGTTCAAAGAATAGTGACGAGTACAAACAATCTGACTGCATCAAAGCACGTCACTATATGTTGTTAGATTTTCTGCATCTTTCGAGAAACAGGTACGTGTATTTTCGTAACAGAGCCTCAAAGGCAGGAATGTTACATTGAACCTGGTGGCTACTACCGCTCGCTCTCCAGGGCAGGTTGTATAGAGCTCTGCATCCAAAATGGTACACCACACGCAATCTCTGCATGTATGACTTCCTGAAATTACACCATAATTGTGATGCATACATGGGCGTACGAAAGGAACAAAAAAGTGCGTCTTTAACTGCATTTGAACATCGGTAAAAGGATTTGAACATCGGGAAAAAATAAATTCAACAAATCCCTTAAGATTTTTTTACTACAAATTGGTGCCGAATGAGCTAAAAAATCATGCCCAACGACCTAAAAAATGTCACCCATTTAGATAAAAATGGTGCCCAAAGCTGTTTTAGTGATTTTGATCCCAGGTTACTTTCTGCTTAACTTGACTTGGTGTGGATTTGATAATATTGTTTTGAACTTCTTCGCAACTTACGATTCAGTTTTGGGACTGTAGATTACTGCATGAATACTTCAGTTCAGTGGAATTTTTCAAATCCGTCGTGATTGCATATTGTGTTTATTCAAATGTGAGCCTTGTCTATAACCAGCGAAACAAGTCTGCTCCTTTATGTACAAGGGCGTACGCAAGGGAGGGGGGGTTGGGGCTAGAACTCCCCCTTGAGCTTGATATTTTACAAAACTTTGTTACCTGCACAAAGGAAATTAAATGTTTTCTCATAATTTTTGCTTGTTAACTTGTCGACTTAATTCAAATACCACGGAATAAATTTGCATGCAAAGTTCAAGTAACACTGTAAATGGGCCAAAAAGTAATAATTAGATTTTAGTGAGAATCAAGGTTATCGTCTCCGTCCAGAAACCATCTCACCACTTTTTGCAGACCTTTCGTCCACTACGCACGTTTAAAGATTGTGTTCCGCGATAGTTCACTTTATTCGGAATCATTGCCTTTATTTTGTCTTCTATGGCTGATCCGCTCAAGCGCTCACCGTACTGGCTACATTACCAAATTCTGCATCATGATGAACTGTTGCACGAGCTCAAAACAGCAGCTTTCAACACAGAAGCCTTCAGGCATTTCATAATGTCTCAGCAGGGAAAAGGAAAACTAATTTGTCTTGGACTTCATTACATAACAAAAAATTGCAAGTCTTCTTGCGTACTTTATGTGTATTCTCAATTCTGGTGCAGCAGAGTTGCCAATTTGACTTTTTTTCAACACCTTTGGCTTTTTTGGAAATAAAAAGCCAGAAAAAACGTTTTTTTTGGCTTATTTCAGTCGAATAGGCTTGGCTTTGGCAAAACATTCTCTGAGCTGCATATTCATTACAAATCTCTTGCGACGAGGGTCTATTACCATGCAGGATGCACAGAATAATGCAAAAATTTTACTGTTGCTCTAAAAATGATATAAGTTATCGATAAAAACAAATGCACGACAGTATAAATACAAGGAAAGAATATGCTTCTAAAGATTGGGCTTGTGTTATATCGATGTTTTTGACCAGTTTTAATGTCTACCTTGTGTGTGGTTGTGCATGTTTTATGTGCATATGCCTCAAACCTGCTATCCGGCTTTTTCTGGCTTTTTTGGGACAAGGTCTGGCTTTCTTTGGTGAATACAGGTTGGCAACAGTGGTGTAGCCAGCGAAGAAGCGGCTTCAAGTCTGACCATTCCAACTGTTCTCACCAAACGCAACTCACCGCCTCTCAGCGTCTTCAGGTGCACAAAGAGAATGCTCTCATAGAAAGAGTGTGTTGAAAGCGAAATGCTCGCTTGGAGACGAGAATCGTTTTGTAAAGAGAATAACGCTGTCATAGAAAAAGCGCATCGAAAGGAACTGCTCGGTTAGGCGTTCTTGTCCGAAAATATCGCTGGCAACACACATCACTTTAGTAGCATTATCACAGTAAGTTCTGCTGCTTCGAGAATCAATGAAACGACCCGTTTAACGGTAGTTACGCAACAATTAATTAGAACTTCTCATGAGAACTCGTCGATTGTTGCGTAACATGTTACAGAGCAATTATAACGCCAGTTAGTTCACTCCATACTAGGCTCATTCATATTAATGCGTTACTGAACAATATTTAGCAACATTTCATTTGTCTAACAAACTACTGTGATTTCTAGTATTCTGTAACTCTGTTTTATTGTATGTGTGTATTTACTTTTTTGTATTTTCTGTGTGCACATTCTATGCTTTTCGGCATGA
>Ga0210059_1009144_pt1 | contig 15506 bp, 9 predicted proteins | sample Ectturendosymbi2_FD_188042 | JGI IMG/M metagenome (GOLD analysis project Ga0210059, IMG submission 188042) | Ecteinascidia turbinata endosymbiont from Florida, USA - Sample 2 (SPAdes) (version 2) | ecosystem: Host-associated > Tunicates > Ascidians > Unclassified | place: Key West, Florida... | reverse complement strand
GAGGCTTTTGAATACGTCTCAATTTTCTGTCTCTTGTCAAAGCTATTTCCAAACACTTCTCCAACTGATTCCTTGTATTGGACAATTTGTAAAGGAACATGCACAGAATCGTTAGAAATGCGATTTTTAACTGCATCGCACAGTTCCTTGCGAAGTGATTCAACTGCAATGAAATACGAACTGCACTGATCAAAACAAACATTTATACATATTGCATTGCAATGTGAACGAATTAGCCAAAAAGATATTTATCGAGACAAAAGCTTTGACTCCACTATGCTCGTACAAACTGCGTCAAGTGGTGTTTTGTTTAAATTCACACTTTGTACTTTCATCGGGATCTATTCTATGAACGTGCAGCAGCCAGAGGACTACCGCAGTAACAGTGCTACGTCCAAACGATCTTTTACCTAATTCAAGAAAATCCTCTGATGATGTACTCCGGTTAGGTACATTGTAATAAATGTGTTGATCCCTTCCCGCAATGTTTGCATTTTTGAGCATTTCCCACATTTACGTTTTTACTCATATTTAAACCTGTAAAAAAACGGATTATCGAAAAACGATTGTTAATCCAATATCGAAGAAAAGAATGAATTTAGATCAAAGGGTGTGTCAAAATAAAATTTCTCCAAATAGTAATTATAGTGAAAAACATTATTTCAAAAACATCCCATGGCAAAATACTCAGTGAAATAAACCTATAAACCTGTCATGACTTTCGTTTTTTTTATTTAATTCTATTGGTTTATTTTAATATAGTGTTTCGTTTTTTTGAAGTAGATCTATAGCAATAATGCGCCTTTCAGAGGTATCGAATATTTATGTTGCGTTCAAAAACAAACAAAGCAGGAAGAGAACGTTGATGCACTCACGCACGTTGCACTCAAAATAAGGAAACGTTACATTGAAACATAAACAAAACAAGAAAAAAGTGTGCAATAGGACTTGTACGTGAAGGTTGCAATCAGCCAAAAGAAAGCTGTTGCATTTTATAAAAATGAAGTACACGAGTATTCTTTCCACAGCTGTGCACGAACCGCCACCCCCAATAAACCGAAAAAAATTAGAAAATTTCTTTTTGCTTGAAGATTTTCCTCTGCCGTCGTTCTGGAGATTGCGTAAAGGCAATTAAGTAAGGATTTCTACTGAAATTCCAGATCTCTATGAAAAGAAAAGTTTACGATTATCACAAATATTCGAGAATCTGACAAAGAAAAAAATATACACGTATTTTTGAAATCGGCAAATGTAATCTCTTTTTGTGCAGAAACTAAATTGTATTAGTGGCAATTTTCAACAATGTTTGTTACATTAAAGCGAACTAGCAGCGTAAAGAAGGAATGTGAAAACAATGTCAAGGATTATTCGACATCTTGGACCTGGATCGCAGACGCTGCGTTTAACGCTCCCGGCTCGAGTTTGCTGGCTGGACTTTTGCACTAGGGAGTAAAATTTGTGATTTCACCCGACGTCATCATAGTGCGACGTCATCGTTAGTGTGACGTCATCGTTAGTGCGACGGGTGAAAATCTCCCGACGTTACGGTTAGAGCAAGGGTTGTAATTCACAGTATATTTTTTCATGAGCGTTTTATATCAGACTTTCCTTTTCTGTCCTCTGCAATACATTCATGACGCGGAGAGTAATACACCTCGTTCAGGTGTGTTTTTCCTTTTAATCAATAACAGCACGAAGTTAAAGTACAAAGTAACTTTATTAGTGCACAAACCACAGAGTAAGAGTTATATTTCCAGTGTAGTTTACGTAATCAACCTTAATTGTATCAAAAATATTGTTTTTTTTATAATTAAAAAACGGGTGCCATTAACTCAGGGACTGTTTTCGTGTGACCAAAAAGAAGTGTCAACCACTAGCGCACGGAGGGGTGGGTCACTGTGCCATGCCCCCCATCAGACCCTAAAAATAAAAAAAATGTATAAACAGTATTCGACAGTGTGTACTGTCAGTATTCGGCAGTGTATACCAAATGCTTAATTTTAGGCGAATAGCACTATGTTGTTTAGAAAAACGTCTCTCAAAGCACAAAATGACTATATTTTCTAAAAATTTGGGGAGGCACGGCCCCTTTGGCCCCTCCCCTCAGAAATTTTCTGCGTACGCCACTGGTGCCAACTATCCAGGGATCATATCCATGATATTGATAATGAAGAGTGTTACTGCTGTTTGTTTCCAATGCATTACTAAAATGACGGTTAAAGGATGCCACACAGTCAGTGACGGATTTACGCATAAGCGAAATAGGCCAAGGTCTAGTGCCCTGCGCAACAACTTCCTATGACGACTCATTATTAACTTACAATTTGCGAAACTGCGCAGGGACATAACTTCACAATTTACTTTGAAACGAGCGTAAATGCAAACGTCTCGACCAATGGTGCTCAATTTTCGTTTTTATTCCTCCGTTATAAGCCCAAGAATTGTCAATTCCTCCTTTACAAAAACCACAAAAATGTGCAACAATTTCACACTACCTACTGTGAAGAAACAATGGACGATTATGAATCACCAAACAGACTCTTTTCTAATGTCAGTCACTGCAATTGAAGCAGTTGGTTCTTGCGTGCTGCAGACATTTCCATCTGAACCAACCTCACCGTGCGGTTTTTTATGTGTTGAATAAACAAATAATAAATACTTAAAGCTTTTTCCACACCTTTTCCTCCCCAAATCTTTCCTGGAACAAATTTTTGCCCAGAATTTAAAATTCCTCCGTTAGTGGGCTACGTGACAACCGTTTGGGAACCATTAGTTTAAAGCAGTGGTCTTCAACCTAGTTTATTCAATCAACCCCCCACTGGAACTTTGCTTAAAATCGCCCCACTCTTATGATTTTAGTGTTGGCCAAAATATTTTTTTAATCTGAAAACATTTCAATGATGATGAGACAAACAGGCAATGTAGTTTGCACAAAAAAAAACGAACAAACAAAACGAATGTAAATGCATTTGTAGAAAAAATGTTATTCACTTCCAAAACATTTGTTTTCAACTACGGCGAACCTTGTCGCTGGCTTTTTATCTAAGTTTGTTTATGGCAGGTTTCAAGTTGGTCAGCTTTAGTCGTATGGCGTTTCCAACGGTCTTGTTGATGTCAAGATGAATGCGGTATTTTTCAAGCATAGGCTGTGCACTATGTGTGCAGAAGGGCGTAACGAGGTTAGATGGGGCCCGGGGCAAGAATAATGTTTGGCGCCCCCACATTTGAAACTGAGGTCTTTTGAAGGCAAATGTACTGTATTGAAGAAAGTGCTTGTGACATTGTTGAAACTTTTCGGCGCACCCCACAGTGATTCGGCGTCAGGGGAATGGTACCCTACTTGCCCCTCGTTACGCCCCTGACTGTGCAGTACTTGGCTGAAATTGAAATCTTGTTCGGCAACATACGTCGTTGGAAACTCCAGTATTATTAATATCAAACTTCCGAAAAACGTTTACTTCACATGATCAAAAGGTCTGACCATTCGTGCTAATAAAATATGGCATGGGCTTCATCATCGCTTTGGAAGTCGATGAAAAGCTCCTGGGTGTGGAATCGCTTCGCTTGTGTTAGTTTACCGAAAAAAAAAACACTTCACCCAGTCACTTTCTACGCAATCCAGCTTTCTCTACAACAAATCCAGCTTATTTCCAAAACAGAAAGACTTCTCAGCAAGGCTCAAATTGCAAGTGGCGAAAAAAATTTTTTGTAATTCTTCGTTTAGCCAAGATCGGGATGGTTGGACTTGCTCTACTTGCTAGTGTAAGTTATCCCTTACTTGGCCTACTGTTCTGGTATGCTCTGCCCCTTAGTCAGGTGAACACAAAGCAGCTTTATCCATAAGCACAGTAAAACACTCGAACTGATTGAAAAAGATGATAAGCATGTTTAACAACTTACGAATAAATGTAGTTAACTTTGCTAGCCATTAACTGCTACGTGAAACGTCTCGCAACAGTCATTTCACCCATATTTTTTTCCAATAGAAGACACTTGTTTTCACTGTTTTACTAATGTAGCGAGTCAAATTTATATAACATGTGATAACGGTCTATCAAATGTTTTGCCTACGAAACAATGTTTTGGCAATATTCTACCGAACACAATGTGAAGTCCTGTTTCCAGGCAGTTTTGCTAATAATAACACATGAAGTTGGATGAATTTTTGACAGCTCACGGCTAAAAATAATTAGGCTGAAGTTATTCACAACTTTTTATTAATAATCAAAATTGCAGTGTGAGTCGATGTGATGATTAGTGGTAGCAATGTTATGGTTGTTAGACCATTTTTAGTATCTTCAAAGAACTGAAGCTTTTCCTCTTTAAGAAATGGAGTTCGGCTGATGAGGTATTTTTCGATAGCTATATCAATATTGGTTGCTTTCAACCAATATGAATGTAATAAAACGAACTAATGCACATTTTTGCATACGAGAGAAGTTCAAAATTCCCGCATGTTGATATGCCTAAAGACTGGCAAAAGTCATTGCTTGATGTCGCTGATTTGACGCTACTCATGCAACGACTGGGTTAACAAACTACCACACTACTTATTGCAACAGTTTCCCCACCAGTTGATCTTGTTTTGAACATTGGGTTTAAACCTGAAAATTCGTTAGAACCGCAGTGCACGGCTCCCAACCAGTAACATTGTCCATGGCCTTGGATACTTATGGCAGTGAAGCGTTACACAGGACAACGTTAGTTTTATTATTAAATCACCAGTCCTAGATCTTGTGCTTTAGGAACTTTGTGACGAACTATGGAGTCTAACGTACATCAAATGATTTGGTTCAGAAGTGGCAAATAAAGTTTTTATTATTGGAATCAATTCCGAATTTTAGTATACACGGACCACAGTAACCTGCAGAAATCGCCCACTTGCAAACTGACATTGCTCTCCAAACATGGTAAATCACAAAATTGCCACCACAACGCATATAATCGCCACCTGAGGGGCAATCTTGCCTCTGTAGAATACCACTGGTTTAGACTCTTATCAGCACAGCAACAACGCGATGGTATTGTTTGTTGCGCAATAAAGAGAATGACAATGCTGTTTTTCATTGGAGTTCTGCTGTGTCTGGCGATTTTGCGTTGTTGTGAGCTTTTTGTCACTGGAAGACTGAAGATCAAGTGAGACAGTGCTGTGTGAAAGGATTGATGTTGAGCATCATGCTCAGACGCGAGAGTGATGGAGGCCGTCTGTTTGAAAATCGTTACAAGAAGAGAATGAAACTGAAAAACAGGAAATAAGACATGCACTGAATTTGCAGAAAAAGCAGAAAAAACAAGACAATTTTGCTTGTGATATCTTCGATTCTCCGTCCGTAGTAGAGAATAGAGCACCAGCAATGCTTGATGTGAGTCGCGAGGAGAGTGATCTGTTCCAGCAAGATACCAATGCTAAGGAAACATGAGGGAGAACAGAAGTCAGCAAATAGTGTGAAGCATGGAGGTGGTGACGATTTTCCCAACGACGCTAATTTGGAGGGAACATCTGTAGAGAAGTATGAGCCAACGATGAAATGCATACCGTATATCCGCATGAAAATGTATATGTCCGCAAAATAAACCTACAAAAAACGCTAGAAATCACGGGCATTTAAAGAAGAGAACGTCTGAACGACACGAAAGAGCCGTAAATTCCAAGAAAAGATCACATTGACATTTCTTCTTGAGAAGAATGTAGGAAAGGCTTTGATTTCTGTTGACAATCTATAGAAGATCTAAGGCAGTTGTAGAACCATAGTCAGCACCACCTAAGATAGAATTTTGAAGGGGCACTACATATAAGTGGAGCATACTTTCATGCTTTTGATACAAGCTACCGAATAGGCCACACCTGCGTAAGGCCCAAAAAATTAAGATGGCCTTGGGCCACCCGGCTGCTTACGCAGTGAAGGCTGCACTGGTGGCGCATCATTGACAGCACTGCGCGTGAATCGTAACCTTCCACCCATATATCGACGCTAAGCACGAGGGTGAAGGAACCAAAAGTCTACTGTAATATTTAAGTCTTCAATATGACCCGATCGGGAATCGAACCCTTCCCAAGGCTTTGGTGGTTCGTACTCTGCCAACTGTGGCTCAACTAATTTATCAACATTTCGAAAGACACAAACGTCTCTCAGGTACATTTTTCTCAGACTTGAAGATGATTTTCTGGGAGGGAGTAACCTTTTTGTTACATCAACGGAGAGCCACTTTTTGTTAATACCAAAAAAACAATTAAAAAATTGTTTATAACAGAGCCGAACGCCACTGAACCTCCGTCTACACTCAACGCTTCATGGGCAGTGTTTTTTTCAGCAGTGAATGGCCAAGCAACACACACATACTGCGGTAGTGATCGTATTACCGACCTGCGGTTCCAAAACAAAGCGAAACAATACAAAACGTATGTACGAGAGCCGCAACAAGCCCCAACAAAGATCACAGAAATTCGATACCGAGGAGTTCACTTTTGATAACGAGGATCATTTTGAGCCAGGGGTGGGCAAATCTTTTTTATAAGGGCCACGTTGTTATTTCTTAGCGAAGGGGCATAGACGACTGCTACAATTTATACTTTAATTTTTATACAAATCATGTTATATTTCAAAATTTTTAATTTTACTGTTTTTATGTCTGTAATATTCAAACTTATTTTTTTTATCAAGAGTAAGGTATATTATCACATGTTTCTTGTAATTTATATCACTGTGGATTCGACTATTAAACTGCACGTTTTACGAGTAAAAGCGATTTGTGACAAGTCAGTGACACTCGATCAGCACAAAACATGCGGAAAGTGTGCAGTGGGTGTACGAGAGCTGCAAACAATGTTGAGCGCCCTGCGCGGACCGTACTTTGCCCATTCCTGACATAAGCTATAGAAAAAGAAAACTGCGTCAGAGTGTATGAACCAGGGGTCACCAACTTTTTTGAAACTGCACGAGAGCTACTTCGTGGTACAGATTAATGCGAAGGGCTACCAGTTTCATACGCACACTTCTGAAATAAAAATTTGCTCAATTTGTCTTCAATTACGCTATCATTAATAAGAATTAGATATTCCTCAATGCGAACACACTGATCATGTTTAAGCTATTGTCAGAAGAAGCCCGCGGGCCACCCACGTGGTCCGTGCAGGCGACCTGGAGCCCGCGGGCACCATGTTGGTGATCCTGGTTTGAACTGTGAAATCGGTTGATTACGCTAAGGAGGACGACTTTGCCGAAAAACAGGAAGAAAGGCCACTGAAAGTGTGAAAGAGCAAAGATCCAAGAACATGTTGCTGGTTTTTTTAGATCCGCCAACAATCAACCTTTTGTCTGTAATTCAAAATTGTCATTAAAGCAATACCTTTTTCTTCAGTGAAATCCAGTCTATTCATGCAGTGCAGTAGATTAATCAAATCTGCCACAACAAGCACAATTTTCTTCACTCAACAACGATATAGCAATGTCGTAACACTTCTAGTAGATCTTAGCTCAAATGAACATCAACAAAGTTTGTTACTGCTACCGTCATGATTTAGCCTGGGTTTGAGTTTCCTGGAATTAATACTCAGTGCTATTTGCTACTGATTCTGAAAATGAGCTCTTTGTATAAAAGAACCTAATACTGGAGCCCATTTTCAAGTTCTTTCACATGCCAGAGGTCATTGCAATAAAGTTGGACTAGTTTTCCTCGCTGTGCAGCTTGTTTCATTCGTGATGGAAATCGCATTTTATGAAGCTTTTCCACTTTACGTGGAATAGGCATGTTCTTCATGTAAAAAGGACAAAGATGTTTCATTCAAAGCTTCCTGCTCCTTCAAGGATCAAACTAAGAATAGACCTGTCACAAAACATGTTATTCTAATGACGCAAAATCAAAACGATTTGACAAATGCAGTACAGGAACGTCCTTCAGCATATTTGAAACGTCAAACGTTTGTATGTCGTAGTAATAATAGCTTCTTGGCAGTCGTTGTTTCAGAAAAACTCGACCACTTTTGCTGAATTACCATTACTGGAACATTTAAAATTTTCGTCCACAGCTTGGTAAGCTGGAAATTTGGGGAACATGGTCTCTTTGCCTATGCTTCATTGGTAGTATAGTGGAGTGGACACATTAGTGCTGTAACGTTTTGTGTATTCGCACTGCATAATTCCTAGTAATATTTCTGTTGTTATTCAACGCGATGCACTTGTTTGCGAATAGTCCGAGCGTCGACACAATAGCCTGCAAACTACATAATCGCAGTCGGTCGCTGTTTCCTGTGGCGCATTCAAACGCTCAACGCTTTTGTTCGTCGTCATTCCACTGTAATGCTAAACCGAAACGTTTAATGTTACGTGGTTCTGACTTCACACTCAAATGTATCGAAGTTTTTGTTGCATATCTGAATATAATCGAAAGAAGCAATCAACTTAGAGTACTACTGGAAGCAATCAACTTAGAGTGCTACTGGAAACTAGTGGAGAGTTGTTAAAGGGGAAAGGGGTGAGAGCCTTTTATTTCGCCTTGCTTTGACTTGGCAACTTCAAGAAGTCAGGTTGCTTATTTGGGAGACTGATCTGTGCTCCTGTAAAAGCTAAGTTGGCCCCTCAACTAGTAGGGATTGCTGTGGAATAGTGATCGTCCGACTAATCGGCACCGCAACCAGCTAAGAATCCTACATCTTTACCTACATAACTCCCTACAGTGGCAATAGCGAGATCTATTACGATAATTTACACAATGGAGTAGCATTGCCATACGTCCGGAATTTCCCGGACATGTCCAGAATTGCGGTTTTAAAATTTGTGTTGGGAAATAAGTTCAAAAAATTCTCTGAATTCTGGAATTTTGACAGGTTCAGAGGATCTTCTCATCAGATTCTCTGAAAAATACGTACAGTATAGTCAGGATTGACAGAACAAAACTGCCTTTTTGTATTGTATCGCTTTTAGCCCCGTTGTGTAGCAGTTCTGTAATATTTTCTTCAGTGATAGTGATGTTATTTTGCAGAAGGGTTGGGAGTCGTAAGAAAATACTGAAAAATGCCGTATGTCCCTTGCTTGGTGTCGCGAAATGTAGCCACTGACACTGTCAAGAATTTTGCCTCTTCAGATATGGAAACCTACGTTAATATATCTGCAGATTTTTCAAGCAGGATGCTTTTTTTCAAACAAGAATTGCCATGCTTTTTAACTAAATCACAACTTCGTGCTTTATTTTACCTAATACTACTTGTCAGCGTCAAGAGCTGCAAACGTCTGGAATTCGTCCAAACCGATCAGTCAGGGGTGGATATTAGGAGAGGAGAATAAAGCGGTCGCCATGGGCCCCTTTTTTCAGAGATGCCGAGGGGCCCCCTTCGAGAGGTTTGCATTTAGGTTGTACATCGTTTTCTTCAAAAAACTTATACGAACCACTCTAGAGCCACATACCTTACAACGTTAAGTAAGGGTTTAGCCAACCCGATCAGGCGTCCTGACCGCCTGCTTCGTATGCAAAAAATGCAGCAGCGTCCTCCACACTTCACTAGCTGCCGATATGTGTCCAACATCTCGACTGGTGCGCGTAAGCTCGTGCACGCTGTCTGCACCTTCCTACTTGGAGAAAAGTTCATGTTTTTGCGTTAAAATCACCTCGCGTTGTAGTTATTGTGAGTTTTTCTCCCATGTGATATAACGCTGCAATTGTGGCAATCAAGGGCTGTAATTCACCCCGAGGCGTGCTCCCTTACCAGCATGGAGAAGGAGAGTTTCTTCAAATGCAATATAAATTTTCAATGAACTTTTTTGTATAAGATTTTTGAATTTTTCTCTGGGTGCTAACGTGGGGTGAGTTCCACCAGCTCAGGTGTGGTTTTCCTTTTAATCAATAACATCATCAAGTTAAAGTATGAAGTAATTTTATTAGTGCACACACCATGGAATAAGAGTTACGTTTCCAGTGTAGTTTATGTAATCAACCTAATTGAATGAAAATTTTGTTTTTTTATATTTTAATAACAGGTTACATTAACCTCAAGTCGGGGTTTATGTGTTATGGTCACTTTTTGTAACCAAAACAATGTGTTTCAAAAAGAGGCAGCCGGACCAAGGCACAGAAGCCAGAAGAAACAAGAAGCAGGAAGATTCGAGAAAGACAGCACAAACTGATCACGAAGTGAACATGCATTCAACGTACAGCCCAGCAGAGCTGTCATAAAGAATTAATGACAACCACGTGACATCACGAGACTAGAAGCTCCGAGGAGGACAGCATGAACGGAGCACGAGGCGAACATGCGCTCAGAGTGTGACCCGGACGAACTGTCCTAGACAAACGATTACCTTATGCGATATTACATAACCAGTTACATAACATCACGAGACCGAAAGCACCCAACGTCACAGAAATCTAGGGAAAAACCCTAGGGTACAAAGCACCTTTGACGTCAGAATTCGGGTATATAAACCCAGGTTTTCGAGCCGAAAGGCAGTTGAGAGTTCGAATTTATTCGGCTCTGTTCTCTGCCAACGACAAAGAGAAAAATGATGGTCACTTGGCCTAGCCTACACCTGATTTCTCTTGACTGGGGCAAAGAACAAGCTCACACCGAAATGGGTTTCATCGATAGACCCTAGAGAGTTAGCTGCTTGCTTTCATAGGCTCTCTCTCGCTCGGTCTAGAATAGGGATTAGGTTTGTAAGAGTTTAGTCACTATCCGTAAAACCTTAGGAGGTCGGGACGACTCTTAGAATAGGTTACCCGTTTAGACCATACGAAGAATTTAGGCGCTTTCCGTAAAACCTTATAAAGGTCGTGCCGATTCGTCAATATAAAAAGACGCATAAGTTCCTTCTGTAACCCGTATACGGTTGGAAGCCAACTCTCTAAAAAGGAGAGATATAAGCCCCTATTTCCTCTCATTAGATTTGTTAGAGACGGTCTTACAAAAATACTGGACACTTCAGTTTTTGTCTCAAAACAATACTGCTGAGTTATTATATCCAAGAAAAAATCACTAACAATACGAAAAATAACTCATGAGCAAAAACAAAGATACTCAATGCAAAGTGTTCCGAATACAAAACAAATCTCGATGCACGTGACAGAAACAACGTTAACAAATGCATGTAGCGTGACAGAAGGGGAAACATGAAATTTCCAAGAGAAAAGAAAGTCACGCACTTCAGAAACGATGCTGACTTGCTATCGTTCAGTCAGGACGATAACAGCCAAACAGGACACATGTATCTGAATATTGTATAATGTACAGACAGAATTGAGCGTTCTACATTTAAACTTGTTTTTTTGAAGTGTTCTTGAAATGTATATCATGAGAAAAGTGTCTTGTTGGATTTCACATTGAAATCGGTGAGTTATTTATTGTTTATTATTAATAAAATATGTATGAGAAATAAATAATTGTTTGAATTTAAGTCTTAACTGTCATATTAGTCATATAGTCACATAGATAAGCATGAGAGAAAGGTGATGCGAACCAATAACACGAATAGCCGAGCAGATAAAGCAATTAAGGGTCATTAAATTAATAGAACAAAAAAATAAAGTTATTCATATCAAATAGAATTAATAAAATCAGACCCAAAGAAAAACCTTTAATATATGTGACGAAAAACAAGCATTAACATTCTAGGGCTCTGAAGCAAGCCATAAGTTTTTCAAGACAAAGCAAAAGTTATGTGCAAATATGCCAAAGAGCCTTCAACAACTTTAGTGAGTAGACAAAGAACATTTTAAAATCAGATGGCTTCAAACAGGTTACAATGTGAAATGGACTTGTACGCAGAAGTAATTTTCCAGACAAGATGAAAAATTTGACTTGCTTGCAGCGAATAAACATTGTGTATAACAAATGTAAAATATAGGGGATCCTCCTTTGATGTAACTTCAACGAATATGGTAGCCATAGGCCCTTTTTAAGACCAAATATTGCACACATGAAATAACAGACATTATGCGATGTTTTAGGGGCATTTTTTGAAAATTCAAAATTCTAATATCCACCCCTGCGATCAGCCTTCAATAAAAACATGCTTGTCTTGGCCGATTTTTTACGGTGAACGCTCGACATTCTGCCCAAGCTGGAACGGATACAGTAAAACTTTTCTCTCCACACTCCAGTTCAAAGAAAACTAACAACTATTTCTTGCACGGAAAAAAAATATTTCTTTCACGGAAAATAGAAAAAAGCTCTATCCATGAGCAACAATCTGTTCGCAAGTGTATGAAACGGTTCATACACTGCATCACAAGTCCGCGAGTGTGGAGCACATGCACTAATCTTCAGAAGTTTGACTTAAATGCTTTTTCTCTGACGAGCGTCTTAGATGCCAATTAAGCCGATTAACATGAACTCAAGCACGACAGCTCATTGGATACAAAACACATGTAGTTTTAAATTACCGTAAGCGGAAAGCTCCACGCGGTAAGAAAGCGATGAGCTTTCATCAAAACTCGCAAAGATAAGGGTCGATTGTGTTGTGATCAAACGATATAGCGGCTGCCACACGCCCAAAGGGTTGAAGGATATATCAGCAGTTTTTTTTAAACTGGAAAGCATAGCTCGCGGAATCCTTTAGATTTGTCCATGGAACCCTAGGGTTCCGCGTAACCCATTTTGGGAAACGCTTTGTTACAGTATTGCAGCTGCACGGCCTATTAATATTTAAACTAAAACGGAAAGCTCGAGGCGAAAGGAAAGCGGTGATGAAATTCTGTCCTAACTCGTAAACATAAGATCTTGTTTGCGATATGCATTATTTAAACCAACGTAATCGTGAACAACAGATTGAGTGACACAAAATTTGTTTACAAAACTTGAAAAGTGTCTCCACATTTGTTAAGCGACCTCTTGTAGCAGATCAATTTCTTTATAATAAAATATTTGGAGCGCAAGATTTCTTCATTTAGCCATTTGTATCAACAAAACTGAATGTAAAGAGCAAATCCTTCCAAAATGTTGCGTTGTTTTGGTTTTTGGACTAGCATTTCTCATCATATAAAAAGCACTAATTCAAAACACTTGCTTGTTCTTCTCACTAAAACAATTTAGCAACTTTTTCTTCACATTCCTTACATAAAAATTAACCGTTCAGAAACAATCACTCCGAGATATTACCATTTCGAGATACTTGCAATCTCGCGTAGCTGAACATACCTACTTTGCTACCGCTATTGCACTAGTACAGGGCTGGCCAAACCTGCACAATATATGACCCGCGAAACCCAAGTTACAAAGAGCCGCAATATAAAAATCCAAAAACACGAATTTACTTGCAATCTGCGCTTTGTGACATCCAGGGCTCCGACAAGGGGGTGGTGGTAGGGGCAATGCCCCGGGGCGGCACTTTTCTGGGTGGTGGAACTTTTGGTGAAAAGAACGTTAGCAAATGGTCTTTCACGGATGAACCTGAAGTTAGATTTAGGTTTAGGTTTTGAATTTTTGCTAGTGTTGGACCTACCATACGTACGCAGTTTGGCCGGGACTGTCCTAGTTTAAATGTCTGTCCCGGTGTCCCGTCCCGGTTAGCAAAATGTCCTGGGCGGCATTTGGGGGTGGGGGCGGCACTTTTCGACTGGCACCGGGGCGGCACTTCCCATGTCGGGGCCCTGGTGAAATAAATTGTTTTTGGAACGACTTGTAAACGCAATACTGTACAGCACGCTAGCTACCATAGTCCCATTTTACATTATATTTACATTTCGGGATAAAAATAAAAGATAAAGAACAAAATATACATTTTTCTGAAAGCTCAAAGAGCCGCATGCAAATGTTCGAAGAGCCGGATGCGGCTCGTAAGCCGCAGTTTGGCCACTCCCACACGAGTATATTATTTTCATTAGCGAGGACGTAAACTGTGGATTAGATTTTTCATATTTCATAATATTTGATTTAGCTGCAAATACAAATCTTAAAAACAGATGCAAATATCACGTTTTCTTCAAATATTGCAAAATTCAATATTTCATGCTTTTGTGATACACACTAACAAATTAAATGTTTGATCCTGTTACTTGTTCAGACCAGGATATCTAGAACTTACACACTTCACGCCCTTGCTACATGGTTATACATAAGTCAACCAACAGTGCACAAAACTTGAAGTTGATGTTTCCAGGGTAAACAAATTGTCTACTTTATTAGCAAACCAGAATATCTAAGCAAAATTTTGTGACTAAATTGGCTGCAGTGGCGATGCATTGAAAAAAGGAAATAACATAGCAAGACTTAGCGGAGGGCACGTTTGGCTATGTATATACTGGTTGAGCTGCATTGCATCAGTCATTACACTCGAAAAACAAGCAGTTTTGTACCATAGCGTTCGGACACTGTAGGAACATATTTTGCTACTGTATGACAAACCCTGCTGTGACACTTTTGTTATGGATTGAAATCAAATTATTAAGGTATGCTTTTCCCGTTCGTTAATTGTATGACTTCTGTTTTTGTTCATTCGTTTGTGTTCAACTAGAAAAGGGATTTAAATATTTACATTTTCTAAGTAAAAAAATAGCAGAAAATACACACCTCGTTCTTGTAGTTTTTTTTCTTGCAATTCTCGTAATTCCTGCAAACTTGATGCTATTACATTGTATCCAATCTTTGCTCCATCGCCTGCAGTGCCGACATTCATATTCGTTTTTTGCGCCATCTGAAGTACAGTACAGAAAAACGTTTAACAAAATAAAGCCATTTTGAAAATATTTACGAAAAAAATCAACCTAGAGCTATCTTTATTCAACGTCGGTCTCGCACAATTTAAAGCATGTTTTTATCTTTCAGGGCAACTTCGCAGACCTTATTCCAACAGGGATGGGTAATGTTATTGGAATATTTTGTCTGAGGTATAGAGGAATTCGTGGCCTCAAGCAGGTTAACTTCGAAAGTGGACTATACAATTGACTGACAGACAGAAAATTAAAGACAACTGTTGTTCACCAAGTTCACTAATTTCTGTTCATCTGATTTTTTGAAAATTTCATCTAAGCAAGAATGTGTTAATTTTAGTTTGTCAACCCTCGAAATGCGCTAATACACTTTAATCGATTCGCCGTACAAGGATTACAGTCGACCGCATTTAACAACCCCAGGGAGCGCAGAGAAACGTGTGGCCAATGCCTTGGGCCTGATTCAGCCGCTGAATTACCAGAGTTGAGAAATATTTCACCCCTGGATTTTCCCCTTTTATGGTTTGGTTGTCTTTCATGGCTGAATCCTTTGAAAGAGGTTTATTTGGTTAAAAACTGGAGTCCTATCAGGCGTCACCCTTCCAGCCCCAAAACTTCAGAACTGCCGAAGAACAATAAATAATCATTTGGAGCTTATCGCCATGCGCAACACTTGATTTCAATTCATGCATAATGTTTTCACAATCCTCTAAGATACCAGAAACACTCTACAAAAACATTCACTGCGATAGAAACTACGGTGACCACACCAGCAAATATTTTGATATTTTGACTTCACTGGTAATCGATCACCAGTGGGAGTGATTCTGAACATAACCTTGCAGGAACATCAAGATATCGTGGAAGTC
>Ga0210059_1009143_pt1 | contig 15506 bp, 17 predicted proteins | sample Ectturendosymbi2_FD_188042 | JGI IMG/M metagenome (GOLD analysis project Ga0210059, IMG submission 188042) | Ecteinascidia turbinata endosymbiont from Florida, USA - Sample 2 (SPAdes) (version 2) | ecosystem: Host-associated > Tunicates > Ascidians > Unclassified | place: Key West, Florida... | reverse complement strand
GTTCTGTATTGTCTGTTTTTATCAACCTGCGTTCTGCAGAGTGTGTGTGTTCATACTATGGACTTCGTGTCTGCTCACAAACAAATAAAATGAAAAAAAATTACACCCTTCGTTTCCTGATTCATGTACCATTTTAAGGATTCCTGACCAGGGTAGCTTTTCACTTGCGCAAAAACGTTTCGTAAAATTAGAATTTCCGATATTGTGCTCCTCCTGCATACCGAACATTAAACCCAACACCGATGTTTGCTTTTTTTCGTCAGCTTGAAGAGGGCCACGTTCAAGTCCAGCGAGCTCTAGAAACGAAAGATATCAACTCCTCTGGATACATCAGCAGATCGGACCTGAAAGATGTGTTGCAAATTCTCGGCATTCACATCAAAGCAACCAACCTTGAACATTTCCTTGCCAGGTGCAAAAGTAAAACAAGTTGTACCGGTTTTTACAATAGTTCTTGCAAGCATGAAGACCATACCCAACGTGTTTAAAAAATGTTAATCTCAGATACGTTTCTTTGATAAATACAGTCAATCGCTTATTCTTCCGATATCTTTGAAACAGTTTATTTTGTCCGTACGGCTTCTTATGACAAAGCTTCTAAATTTATTGATAGAAATGGACTGCGGCGTGAGGGAGGAATCAATTACCGGTTGCTGATGAGACGTCTGCAAAGCCGATCGGGAAGGAGCATGCTCAACAGAGTTATGCGCAATCCAAGCCACACGTTAGTTGCACGTACTTCCTGCGAATGACCTTGGCTTCAGGTTTTTCCGCTTTGTCGTCGTATTGCGAGTTTGGCATCTTTTTGCACAAACACCCAAACAAGCGGAACCTGAAGACTAGAAAAGAATTACTTTGCTTGAACTTACGAGATTTTCATATTAAATTCAGCAATCTATGCAAAATCATTTCAATGCGAGCTTAATCTTTTGTTTTAATGTACCTGCCTGTAAATGCAAATAAACGCGCATAATGCATTTTGTATACGTTTTTGGAACGTTAAATACGGGTATAAGCTGAAAATGTCCTGAAAGAGACATGTGTCCTGACAAGAGTTTGCACTGGTAAAAGCGACCACTGACGTTTAAATGAACGTGCTGATGTCGCGAGTGTAGAATACAAGTCTTCAAAACTGCGCTGAACAGTCTATGCATGGCGGATGACGAGATCATGTCGCCATCAACGAAACATTAAAGTTTCACTTCGATCGTCGTCTTCACAAACTTCAGATTTCACGACGTGGCACCTCCTCCAACACCGGCTGATGGCGTCACGGCCTCAATGCTCGAAACAAAGCTTCTCGACTTTTTCCAGCGAGAGTTCCTGGCCCTGCTGGCCTCTTTCCGACAACTGGATCCCAGCGGTACCGGGTTCCTCACCATGGTAAGAAGAAAACGCACAAAGCTGGACTTGTGAAATAAACGTGCTTTGCCTTTTCCGAATTGCTGCATCATATTCAACTTAAGCCACGTCTAATTCGAAACCAGCATCATGTGATGTTTCGGTTCAAAGAATGTTCATAATGAAACAAGTCATTGCAGGTGTTTTTAATAGGCTTTTTAACTTGATCGACTGGACATTACTTCCTTCGGAACTTCAGGAGAACTTATCTGTAGAAAAAAACTAAGCGGCGTTACTGCCATGGACCCGTCGCAAAGTTTTAATGTTTGTGGGGGCAAAATGCATTTATAGGGGAGCAAGATTTTTGTTTTTTTTGTATGCTTAAAGCACTTTTTCTGGGCACAGCACAATTCGGGGAGCATAAACAATATTTGGGGGAGCGCTGCCCATTCCGAAAGACCCCCCTCGTGGCTACTGGCCTACTCTTCCTTGTGTGTTTCATCAGAAATGAACCGAACGTGTTGAATGTGTTAAACAAGTATGATATGTTTTCAAAAAAACTTTATCACATTTCGAGTTCGGGATTTCAGGATGAATTCCGATCGGCGATTGAAGTTCGGTTCAACATAAAGATCACTGACGACGCATGGCAGCAATTTGTTACATCAGGTGACGTGAAACTGACAAAGCCACCAGGAAATGCGAATCAAGGTCAGAAGGGCTACGTTCCTTACAATGACTTTTTGACGAAATTTGACGTCATGCTCAGGTAAGTCAATTTAGTTATTTGTTGTAATGCATAGCTTCAAACTCAGTACTGGAAATATATTTTTATGAATCTAATTTTTCCTCATCTATCTCTGTTGAACCGTAATCGCCTGCGTTATCGTTGTGCTTCTACTTCCGGGGATTAAAATACTTTATTACCTCAATTATGTTAGAAATTGGATTGTTTGTTTTGCAAACACTGGATAGATTAGAACCAATGCCTTTTTTCGACAACCCAACGGAGAAATACTTCCAACATCCTGTCAGAAATGCATTTGATGGAATTGGCTGTTTTTCACTGTTGTATTCATTGAGTAGAAAAAAAAAACATGTTGAATGTTTAAGGCCTGCAACAGCTGATGCCGATGACCCGTGGGCTGACGAAATAGTTGATTTCAGTCACTTGAAGGAACACAAAGAACGTTACGCCCGTCACATGGACGTAGACCCTTCCACACATACTCACAGGTGAGACCAGCTTTCATTTCAAAGGTCTGTTTTCTACGATGTGCGTTCTCTATTTCAGTTTGTGTTATTCAATCAAAAAACACGTTTAAGATTGAAACCCGGTGTCTTACGTTCTGCATCATAGTCAACCACGGGTGAATGCTTGGATCTGATCACCTGTTCCTATGCTTGCTTAATTGCAAGCTATAAACACTTGGATAGGTGTCGTAGAAAAATTAAACAAAAAAACGGAAAAAGGCAATATGTAAATAAAAAAACGAAAACAACAAAATATTGAAAGTAACGATCTGCCCTGCATGAAAAGCGTTGTAGAAACCAAGAAAGCAATTCCAGTGTTGAGGTTTCTGATGTGCCAACAGTGCATGCGTTTGAAACAATTACTGAGACTTAGTTTGTAACGTTGAAAATGTCCCGATTTTGATGAAGAGCACTGCCCGCGTTTATATTTTTCATTAGATGAAGTCCAGGTCCGTACCTAAGTGGGCGCAGGTGGGTCGAAGACCCCTTGGAAAATTTTTTGACCCCCTGGAAAAATGTGTTTGTGCTATCGATGTAAAATATATGTTACCGACGTAACATTTGGGCCCCCTCAGAAAATTATTCGCCTCCCGTAGTGTTTCAAGCTGGTTACAGGCTTGATGAAATCTCCACCAACGTGAAAAATAATTCGCAGAAAGAGGCCGCCTTTACTTTGTAGACACGAACCAAGACCTCTTGATCAACTGGAAGCAACGCTGGTCGACGTCCTGCTTTACAAGTTCCACAACTTCAAGAAAGAATACGATTTGATCGTTAGAGAAGATTTCTGCAGAGTAGACAAGGAAAAATTCGACTATATTCTTTTCCGGTAAGCTTGATTTTAAGCACAATTTCAACAAATGTCAAGTACGTTCGTACCAAAAACTTAAAGAGCAGTCGCTATTTCTATCTTGCTTTATTTGAGAAACTAACAAGAGACAAAATTCTTTCGATATTTAGACTATTATATCGTAACAACGTTGCTTACTGCCTAGGAGCTCAGGTGACAAAACGTATACAGTATTGAACAAACGTCTCCGAACGTTCAATTTAGGTAATGAACATAATTCATTCTCTAACCGAGACAAACACACAAATATGACCAAGCAACTGTAGCCCAACAACGACCATTTAATCGATTTCTCTCAGACCGAATTTTCGGCCACAAACCGAAATTATCAAGAAGTACTTATAAAAGAAACCCTGCTGATTAACAGTATTCCCACAATTTATCTAAACCAAATATGTCCAACCCGCGGGCCGCATGTGGCCCAGTCGAAGGTTTTGTGCGGCCCAGTTTAGGTTTTGTGCGGCCCAGTCAGTTTAGGTTTTTCGCTGTAGTAAAAGTATCCTACACACTGACAACTGTCCTCATTTTGATAATCTTTAACTTGACATTTTTGATGTAGGTATTCCTCAGTGCCATTTTATCACGCCCGTTACGGCTGCAGTTATGATTAGAACGCTTTTAGTACATTAGCCTGAGCTAAATTTAGTTTGCTAAGATCAAAGTAAGCCATTCAATGTGCGGCCCTCATTAATATGTCATTCAGTATGGTGCACTGGTTGAGATAGTGACACGATTTTGGGCTCAGTAAGGCATTTGGGTTGGACATAGCTGATCTACACGTTGAGTAACCTTCGACGACACATTATCTCTGCAAAACATAACAGCTCCCGTGAGACATATCAACATCACAGCATGAAAAAGTCATGAAAATGCACGCCATTGTCAATCACACGTGACATTTACCACGTTATGCGCTGACTACAGCTGAGCAACAGGGTTATAATTGACAAAGGGACGAGTGCAGGAAGTACTTGGTTTGATATTTTCGCTCAGTCTTTTATTTTACTGCAGTTAAGCGAACATTAAAGTGGTGGCTCATGAATCTGCTTGAAAGTGATTAAAATCGAAACTAGCCTAATAGCGTTTCATTATTTTGAAAGAGACATCACAGAATAAGTTTGACAGACTTACTATGCATCTGCACTCTCGCTTGGCAGGTGCGGTTTTGTACTCACTCCGTCCGAGTTGTCTGCACTTTGGTTGAGTATGCCAATCACCAGGCCGATGGAATCATTGTCTATTCCCACAATCCTGCAGCATGTGATGAGATTATACTATGCCAATTTAAAACCAGGTAAGGAGAAAATTTATCTGTACAAGCAATGTCCATACCAAAGTATTTGAAATGCTTTCTGTGCCATAGAACAATTACAGGCACGCCGCTGCTTGGATTGCGATGAGGTAAGGTAACGTTAAGCAAGATGGATTGAAGGTAATAATCTGTTAATTTAAAAGTTTCTAGATTTCAAGAAAAAGTTTACTATTTCACTTGGAAACTAGGCAAAGTATGAGAAAAGTGACTGAATGATGGCATGAAAACCTTCCAGTTTGATCAAGTACGCATTAAAATTCTTGCAGGTGATCAAACTGATGTTCACAAAGTGATTTTTTGCATGTATAGGAGAGGAATGTACTTGAAATGAAAAGCTTATTGGTGCTAAATGATCGCAGGCAGAGCTCCATACTAGAAAAATTAGTGTTAAACTGACGTTCTTCTTATCGTAATTGTATGAATTGTACCTTGAAGTTTGAAACATTTGCAGAAATTGCTTATTTGTAGTCAATAAAAAAGCACTTTGAAAACTATCTTTCCGCAGTAGCTCAGTGTAAACAATAAGTAGTTTTCAATGGTTCCCAGAAAAGTCAACAGTACATAGGCCATGCCAATTTCTTCAAAGGTGTTAGTGGAAAAATTTTGATTAACATGGTTTTGTTTTTACTCCAGGAAAGTTTTCTAAAGCGACCCGCGACAGTTCAATTGTGACGCAAATTCTTGAAAAAATTCGCGTGCCCATAGTGAGTCACTGGAACCTTTTGAAAAAGAAGTTTCGTTATTTAGATCCGATGGGAACGTCCAGAATTCCCAAGGTTTGTTTGATCAATTGGTTGAAATTTGTTTGTGTGATACATACACTATTTACAGGTAAGAAACGGTTTCCACGAATATAGTCTCAGGGCGATTATGTGGGATTACACAATACATGAACATAACAAAATACACATTTGAGGCATAATTTTAAAGAGCCCTTTGGATAAGGGCCAGTTCTTACTTGATTCTTTCAATGAAGTTCCCTTTTGCTTTCAATAATAATAATATAATAATAATGATATTTTAATGCGGACTCATGATCCATATCACAAACACAGGGGTACAAAAAGTGGTAAGCTATACATCAGCACACCTAACGGAAACGGTGTTTGCACATGACCAACATTGAGAGGAGCAAAGCGCTTTATCCTCACCACAGCTGTGTTGTCATTCGCAAGAGCACAGAAAATGAATAACCATACTGTAGCGCATCACACAACCGGTGTTAGTACGTGTCCAACTTTGAGAGGAGCAAAACACTTTCCCAGCACTTCTTACTTTTTTATGACTGGTGTGAACACAGTGTCCACATTTTTTTGCTACACAAAAGCAATGGCCTACTGATGAGATGCAGACACCGAAACAATTCACGGTCAACTACTGCATTTGGTCTCCACCATACAGGAGCGTTGAATAATTGAGGAACAATGAAGAGTTGTAAAAAGCATCAGACATTTGAAGCGATCGAATAAAAAAGTTGGATGAAGATGCGCATCGCATAAAAAATCGATACAAGTTGTTTCTCAGCACGACATCAAAGGTCCTGACACGATAGCTAACCTGGTGTGGGCGAACACTAACATTTCTGGGTATGTAATGCATAATTCGATAGGCATTGTTATATGCAGCACGTAAGCGTTTCATATTGGTCTGCGTGTACTTGCTCCACAACTGGCAAGCATACATTGGCATGCAATAGGCACGAAATAAAGTGTTTTTTTACTGCAGGCGAGCACTGATCAAAAGTGCCTCTGAGTTTGTTTGCTGCACAGTATAGTGATTTCACTTGTCTCTGAATATCATCATCATCCTTCAATGATGCATTTATCCACACCAAGATATTACGCTTGGTCACAAAATTGTACATGTACACCATTTAGAAAAACATAGAAAAAAAACAAACAAGAAAGTTCCCCTATGAAGTCCCCTTTTATTTCGGACAAATAAAAGCAGAAATTATCATAAATGGGTGGAAGTAGCAAAATGACATCTTGACGTTTGCATCAAGCCTGTGCTTACATCAGCAAATGCAGGTTCATTTACGGCGCAGTCTTGTCTTACTGGCTCATCACACGACTGAGCACATTTCACAGGGATGGGATATCCCCCTGAACATAACTGTAAATAAAAACCTGCATATTAAGAGCGACAGCCTAACAGCTGCGCGTTTCCTCTATTCATATTGCCACTGTTTTTCTAACTTTTCTATCCAATGCAACGTTGAATCAAATGAAGATTAAAACCCAGATAGCCCGATGTCCTTCACAGGCTCTTGCGCACACAGTGCAGTACAGCTTTTTCCACAAAATTTACTGGCTGCCTAAAGTCATTCCTTAACGTCCATTGCGTTGGCGCTTTTTTTCTTGATCAGTGGTTGTGAATGTAATGATTTAAAATGAATTATTACTACCACGGAAGACACAATTGTTGAATCGCAAACGGAATTAAATTCATAAAAATTTACTCCAAAATCATACAAAATTGTCCTGATATTTTGGTGCGTTTTTTAGCTTTCGGTTTATTTCGTGCTTTTTCCAGGTTTCAATTTGTTAGGAAACGTTTTCAGAATTTCGAGACGTTTCTCAAATAGATGTTTTACAAAATTGCTGATTTATGCCAGTTCGCAAAAGTTTGTATGTTTTGTTTTACAAAACAGCGAAGATTTAATTTCTGTTTCGTGCGTTTCATGAATTCGCATCCTATACAAATTCCAATTTTTGTATTTTTTTTTGCCAGTTATTGTCACAGTTTATTTTATTCTTCACCCCAGGAGGACATGTTGCAAATCCTTCGCGGCCTCCGTCCAAACATAACGGATCTCGAGCTTCACTATTTGGTCGAAATGCTGGAATCGCGGATACCCGGAAAAACCAATTACTTTAGGTTGATGGAATACTACACAAAAAACCGCAAGCAAAGGTCCGTGTCCGAGCGAAGTCCAAGACAGCCACTGCTTTCATCTGACTCCTACAGAGGTAATAGCATTATTAGTTTCAGTGTATGGCTTGAAAAGATGTACAAATAAATATTGTAACGAAAATGTACAAACCAACGACAGCTTTTCCCATCTAATAAATGTTGATTTTCAAATTGTTTTGAGTTTGACTTGACGTCGGTTGCTACGCACTGGTTTCTACACGTTTTTGTCTTTTCAAACCAAACTGATTCAAGGTACATTGTCAATCAAAAGAAACTCCAACGTTAAATCCATTTTATGTCATTTTCACATGCCAATCAATGGCCTATGTTGCTCTTTCTGAAAAAAAAGTTTTTTCATCAATCTTGAGCAAATGCACTGCAAGAGCAAACTCGTAAATCTTGTGTGGATTTGATATTGAAAAACGCACAAACTCAAAGGCTCGCGCAAGCACACACGCAGCAACTGAGCAAGATCATTCATGCTTGCGTCATGTCCCCATCGTATGTTCGGTTGCTGATGACTTATTACGGTAGCAGGGTCGAGGGACAAAGAAAAATGGGTCTTCATCAAAAGCATCAAGTAACAACTGGCGTAACCTGGCTAAGGGTCGATCATGGACTCTCGTCAACCCAGTACCAAACCTAAACCAAGAGTCTGTCACTTGCAGTGTAATCTCCCAACAATACATTGACTCTTGTATGTTTTTTCATGTAGAATAACTACATGCTTAGCTAATGGCGTCGTATCAGTTCAAATCAGTTTATTTCAAAGTATAAACTGATTCAGATCAGACCACAGACATACATGGGCATGGGATGGGGTTGCTCGACGATGCGTTGATTTAAGAGAAACGATGCAATACGAAGGAATTTTCATGCGGACTTGAAAAATCTCTGCTAAAAGGCAAAAACCGCTGACATCCAAACGCTAGGCATAAACTGGATTGTCAGCCCTGCTGTTTGAAAAAGAATATAGTTTTTCTTGCATTTTAGAGTTCACATGAACATATTCCCCATTAAGTTTGATGACATCAGGCGAACTTGCCTTGAAAGGTAAACCCGCTCTCGTAGCACTGATTACGCGCTCTTAATGTTTCCGACTGATGATGCATGTAAACAAACTGATGATGCATGTAAACAAACTGATGATGTATGTAAACAAAGTGATGACGCATGTGAACAAAGTCATGATGCATGTAGACAAACTGATGAGGCATTATTAATTTTTATCCCTTTGATGCGTCCCTCTCAGCAAGAAAATCCAAGTAATGTCGTTATCGACAAACCGATCCACAGCGAGCATCAAACTCGTTACGTTGCAGCCCCCCCTCAGCAACAACCTGACGACAAGTTTCCGTTGCCACGGCAACACAACTATCGTCACCCGACACCGCCCAAGCCGGAATTTATCAATCTGCGCAATGCACCATCGACCTCGCCATTCAAGCGTGTTACTGTGAATCCACCTGTGACCAAGCCAAACAAGAGAAGATACGTTGAAGGTAACATGGTCAAAGGTCATGGCAAAGGAAAAAGGTCATGACAAAGAACAACGTTACGAACTGCCGCGACCATGGGCGTCGGGACGGGGGGCGGAGGGTTGGCCGGCCCTGGATTTTGAAAATTGTAGTGTTGCGGCCAGTGGCCCGACTATATGGACAAGTACGTACGGACTGGAATCAGTGCTTTGTATTGGACTGCTCGTTGAGCCATCCGGCTGGGCACAAACCGTTCACATGTTCACACAGCCTTTAGTCGGGCCACTGGCCGCAACAGTAGCAAACAAAGGTTGTTTTCTTACTTTCGAGTGGGAAAAAACGAATTTCACCACTTTTGGCCCCCCTAGAAAATTTTTGGAAAAATCCTCTCGTGGCACCCTCTGGCAAAAATCCTTCCGACGCCCATAGCCATGGCCATTGTGTTTGTTATGAGCGAAAAGGTAAAAGTAAAACGCCAAAATAAAGTAAAGCATCAAAAAAAGATGTCGGTAATCACCATAACAAATGTACTACATAAAGAATCTTTCTGTTGTAACAGAAGCAATTCCTAAGCTTTGTAGTTTTACTTTTGCGAAACCTAATTTAAAATGTAAACCAGAAAGCTGCAATTTTTTTTGTTTTGCAAAAATTATGCTGCAAATTTTGAACAATTTAACGCGAAAATTTGAGCAATATGTAATAGTACACATTATACAAAACAGGGTTTCAGTTGAATTGTTGAAAAGAAACCTCAATGTACATTATTTGTTTGGTATCTAAAAAACGTCTAAAAATCAGCTGAAAAGACGTGCAAAGTAAAGTCGTCTTGCATGTGATAATTAAACTGTGATTCATACGTCGAGTTGTCTTGTTTTGTTGCTAGTTTAATAAATAAAACAACACGTAGCAGAATGAAAGCAATTTTTGATTGAAACTCGTTACGGTTTGCAAAAAAACGATCTTATCCGGAAAGTAGAACTCTTTCTCTAGGACTTTTTTTTAGGACATGCTACTTTTAAACTTGCAGTGTAAAATCAAGACTTCGCAGCTAAACAATTATGTCACTCGTGAGCATGGGTGCAATTAGGTTGAGGCCACGGGGAACGCATCCCCCCACTTTTTCAGACGGTGTGGATATAATATGCCATGTCGCCCCACATTTTTCTCTTTAGTTTTCGTAAAATATTGGTTTCACACCAAGCTGTATTCCTCATATTTTACAAAAAAATTGCGTTCATGCTCATGAGGCCCTGTACATTTGCGGCGTAACACATTGCAACTTGCAGGGAAGCAGACAATCGTTTTTTCATCACTTTTTTTACATATTTCGTGAAATGAAAGAACCAGTAGGTCAGTCACACTGCCGTTTTTACACATTTGTGTCCGGCATCGAAAGTCAGTTGCTTTTTTCACCTGTTAACCCTACGGACCACTACGATCTTGGCGTTTGCCTAAGGTGCTTTCTGTGTTATATGTTCTGTTGCGAAGATAATCGTATTTTCTGTAGCTTCTGCACCCAAGTCATGGACGAAAAAGCCTGATATACATAACAAGGCTGGACAACCCTTTGCTGGGTACAGACAAAAATTTGAGACGCTCTTGCGCCACCCACCGTCTACTGCTTCAGGTTTGTGTTTGGGTCAAAACGCTTTACGCAGCAACTCAACATTTACTTACATCATTTTTATTTTGCAACTGGGTACAACCATAAATCCGACAAAACCCTGAGCGTAAATGCCCGAAAACTTTGTCACTGCTGTTTGTCAAAGTTTTCAGCAATTATTTGGCTAATTATTCGTGTGTTTGTTTATTATTTCGAAAACGCCAATGATTGCAGGCCAGCCACTCACATTAACACGACATTAAATTTAAATATTAAATATTAATTGTATTTCCCCAGCAATAGATTAATTGTTTACATCAGACATCTACCATTTGGCTAATCGCCTATATTTCCACAGATTCTGTTGTAAATATATCATCTCAGCAATGCCCATAAGTTGTTGCACTGATCTTGATATACTCTAAAATCATTCACGATGAGTAGCAGTATGATAAGCAGTAGAGTTTATTTTAAAACTATGTATAAATCAAAACTACCAATATATTCAAAATTAGCATCTTCCTCGGGCTATTTTTGAAAAAAATGTCCTTTTAGTTTTTCAATAACAGTGAGATCCTTTTTTACATTTTCAGCCAACAGTGGGCTTGAAAATGTATTCACCCCACCACAAGTGGATTCGAAAAACCTCCCCTCTCTGGGACGCGCCTTTCGCAAAGAAGACGTGCAAGACCGCGGAAGAATATCGGTAGACGCTTTCCGCAAGATTCTCTCCGCGTACGGCATAACTTTCCGCGATCCGAACGAGATTTACAAGATGTTGAGCAAATACGACAGAAAGATGCGTGGTCACGTGAACTATGAAAAGTTTCTTCGAGCAGTGGTTTGAGATATAATCTGCTTTCAGAAAAAAAGCCATCAATTGTTACAAGGAAACTCAATTATGAAAGAAATTCATGTTGCTTTGCAGCTAATACGTTTCCCTCAGTTGTTGCCTCTAGAGTCGAATTAGAATCGAATGGAGATTTCATTAACGTCAGTCTCATTTGTGCAGGAGCTTAGTTTTTCGAGAGTTATTAGGTTTGTTTGTCAAATCAGTTGTTTCTAATACGTGACGAACTAACTTGCATTTATCCTTCAATGTCCAGTTTAAAACTTTTTGTAGACCAAAAAAGTTTGGGCTTTTGTTTGTGCACCCAATGTAAATTATATGCATGTAATGGTGCAGAAAGAGTGTTTGAGAAACAGACACAAGCCGCTACTGCCACTGAAGTAAACACATTGTTGTTTTGTTTGGTGCGGTAACCCGCATACGCATAACCGATACAGCAAACTATTCTGATGAGTAATTTCCATAGGTGATTTTTCAGCACAGCACTTATCATAAAAAGAAAACTATTTGAAAGAGTTTGACGTGCTTTGCCTGGAGATCTGAACTGATAGCATGTTTCTGTTAGCAAAGACATGATAGCTGAAAAGAAATGCAAAAAACAAATACTACTTTCTTCATCAAACACAGCACTATATGCTCTATTGCCGTCCGCGGTTTGGCTCAGCGTACTTGTTGGTGTAAGAAAACTAGGAAGATCGAAGCCCATAGCGCTGGCAGGTGACCTTTCTTACCGCAACTATAATCCAAATCATGCAGTTAATGCAAGGCATTGAGTTCAGCAAATATATTGGTACCTTTTTCACCGCGGTAAATATGTTTTCTAAATGAAAACTAACTTCCGCCATCAAAAGTTTCTGCTTCTTCAATCTCGTCTTATTTTTCACATTTGCGAGAGATTGTACACTTTGTCCTCGTTTCTAGTTCACAGCTTTCCAAAAAGTTTTACAGTGATGTTCGTTTAAAGGTTGTAACCTCTAACCAGAGTAAACATTCGCTTTTATTGAATAGCCAAATTTCACGTTTGATGAACTCTTTCATTGTACGCCATATTCAGATTCAGTTAATATTGTATTGTGTAACGTCTTCAATATAAAAGAATAATTACCGTAAATCTTATTTTGTGCTTTAATTCAAAGAAGACAAGTGAGAAGTCGTATGATGGCTTCTTTCGTGAACAGCAATGTTTTATAACGTCAACGCAAAGTTGCAAATATAGATATGCGACTATTTTTAGGATTGCCAGCAGTATTTTTTGTTACTTTTGTTTGGCTTCAATTCAGACGATTTAACACCCAAAGACTAACTGACATTGCGACGAGACTGCTTTCAACTTGCATCTTCATACGACACTTTTTCAACATAATTTGATTAATCCAGAATCGCTTTAAAACCGAAGTCAAAATACAAAACGTGATGAAAGTGGTGGGGGGGACCGTGGCAAGTCTGCACAAGCCAATCGTTCAGGTATGTGATACTAACATGCTGAGACAGACATGCACCTAATGTCAAACTTTGGCATAAAGTTCATTTGAAGCTGTGCTTGATACACTATTCTCTGCAGTGAAGCAAACGTTTCTTGAGTAGCAAATACAAACGTTGCTAAGCAATGTATGAGGATTGTTTTAATTTACCTTTTCGGACCTCAGGAGGTTTGCAGTTTTATGCAATCCAATACTTTTTGTTTCTGCTTTTGCATCAGACCACAAGATTGACAGAAAAAAGTACGACTTACTATTTCCAACTTAACACATAAAAGAAGATTTTCTAGCACCTACAGTATTGTATAAATGAGTTCTGCGACACAAGTTCCTATAAACCATCTTTCCACAAATACGTTTCTCGAAAAAGTTTGCAAATCAAAGATAGGCCTCACATGAAACCATATCATTGTCAAGAAAAGTCAAAACGTTATGTAGTTGTAGCAAATGAACTTATTTTTTACTCAGTTCCAGCAGTTTCAACTGCTGTTTTTCCAGAATCGTGACTCTTGATGTCTTTAATTGTTTGGGTCTTTGCGATGTGAGTAAGACTGGAACGATTTCCTGAAAATTGACAAAACAGTAATATGCTGTGGAGTATGTGAACGCCAAGGTATAGAGTGTCGCACTGATTTGGATAAAAGACTTAATTCTATCTTGGCATGTTGACTTAAATTTGGTCGCTTGCTTCTTGTTAAACCAAAACCTAGCCCTTGAACTGCACAGCAACTGCAAATCACAGGAAGTAAATATTTTGGTGGAGATTTCCGTCCGTGCCAAAGTTGGTTGAAAAACACGGAAAAACGGTTGGACCACATTGATTGGGAATGCGTGTCGAAAGGAGAGTATGACTTCATAATGAACACATATGGTTTGCACCTCGCCCGTGACGTCGATACAAAATGAATCTATCAGCTGTAACCGAGATCTCGAATCAGACGACTCGTTTGGCTTTTGAAATTGAACACCCCTATAGACGTTGCACATCTTAATGTAGTTTACACTACATTTTCTTCATCATTCAGCGCTGTTTGCAATGAAGGGTGGCGTACAGTCGAATAAATACACCATCGCATGTCTTTTTTCGGCAAAAGCAGTTTTTGTGCTAGCACGTTTACTTCGACGGTTACAAGTGATAACACTAACAAACACATGCACTTGGCAAAACTTTATCTCTGGATTCAAAATCTGCACAACTTCGAGTGTTGGATCCGTGTAATTGTGTGACTTTTGTTTTTAATTATTTTCATACGCTGTGCTCGTTTGCTGAATCACTCCAGTTGATTCACAGCAGTGATTCTCAAGGTGTTAGTCCACCTGGAATTTCTAGTGGTCCGCAGAGGGTTTCATAAATTCATGACAGCTGTAACTTTTACTGTACAATAAATTATGTAAGACCATTTTTAGGTTCTTGGGTTTGACTAGTTGTTCATGAGGCGCCAACAAAGAAACTTCGTCTTGTTTAAAAAATGGACCATGGGCCAAAAACGGTTGCGAACCACTGATTTATAGTATGAAGTATATACTGAAAAACTGGTTGAAAGTTGTTTGGTTTAACAAATATGAAATCACCGATTAGGCAAGTACCCTAATACCAAATTGTTGGCCGAACAGGTGATAACCTTCAGAACGCAAGTGTAGTTACAAAATTATTGCTTTTCCGTTGGTAGTCAGGGCCGGAAGTAGACATGTCGAGGCCGAGGGCAGCCTTTGTGTGGAGACCCTCAGTACTTCAAGGAAATATTGTTCAAGGTCAAGGAAATACTATTATCAGTTTGCTGTAAATATGTAATCAGAAGTTCATTAGGGACCCGTAAAGTACTCTTTCGCCCAAATAATGCTTTCATTTCGTTGGTGGTAGTTTTCCGTCTGCAAAAAATGATAATAAGTTCAATAAATATAAACTTTTCTTTGTTTCCTGATACTGTTGCTGTTAAATATTGTTATGATTATTCACATAAAATATGTCAAACCAGCCTTAACCAAGAGGCTTACGGCTCAAGACTGTGGAGGCCCCCAGTTTGTGGAGGCTCCTGTCATGGGCGTGCATTTTTCCACTTGGAAATTGAGACTAAGAACCAAAAATTTCAAGAAAACCTGAAGTTAGCATCTAAGTTCCGATTAATTTATTCACAGTTATTGTTGCAATGACGGTTTATTTGCCGGTATGACACTGATATTGCACAAGGGCTAGATTCACTGTTCTGGTGTCATACAATGATAAGATTGCAATTCAGTCATACCCGCTCTTTTGCCTGCAGAGGCAGGTGGCAAAACTTGCTAGCGGATTGTTTTACAGTTGGTCTTTATCGCCTAACAATAACTGCAATAAATCATCAAACGTTCACTTCAAGTTGCGGTAGCAGACGTTTTTCCGCATGTGACCAAGGCTCCCACTGCGGGGTTTATCCACCCAGATCTGCT
>Ga0210059_1009142_pt1 | contig 15507 bp, 6 predicted proteins | sample Ectturendosymbi2_FD_188042 | JGI IMG/M metagenome (GOLD analysis project Ga0210059, IMG submission 188042) | Ecteinascidia turbinata endosymbiont from Florida, USA - Sample 2 (SPAdes) (version 2) | ecosystem: Host-associated > Tunicates > Ascidians > Unclassified | place: Key West, Florida... | reverse complement strand
CAATGAAAACTTCAGCGAAACACTTTGGCCTAGCGGTTGGGCCCCAGGCCGGGCAATATGTGCCAAAATGACCCTAAAACTACTTCACTTATGACGTCACTCACAAAAAATCCGCACCCCCAACCAAAAAATTTTTTTTCGAGTGTAATCTACCAGGCTGGCCAATTCTTTTGAGCCATTTAACAGCTCTCTAGCGCAATCGGCGGAGGAGCTAGGGCGTTGGTAAGGCAACCGAAAACTGCTGTTTTTTCGGGCGAAATCCAAGTACGAATATATGGTACGCTGGCTCTCAAAGTGTTAATATTCACCATTTTTCATTATACTATTGTTATTCAAGCTAGCATTGTTACTTCACAAATTCATTATTAAATTCTAGAATTCTATTATGTCATGCGCAAAATAAATTGCTTGTTTAGGTGGAATGAAACTGAAAAATTTTGTTTAATTTCATTTAACACTTTATGGCCGTTCGACGAATATATCCTACCTGGATTTCAGCCTAAAACCAGCAGTTTTCCGTTGCCTTACCAATGCCATAGCTCCTCCGCCGATTGTGCTAAAGAGCTGTTCAAGAGCTCAAACTCACTAACAGTCTTCTAGTCTGCACTCGAAAAAAATTTTTGGTTGGGGATTTCAAAATTTTTGTGAGTGACGTCATAAGTGAAATAGTTTTTAGGCCATTTGGCTCATGTTGCCTGGCCTAGGGCCCAACTGCTAGGCTAAAGTATTTCACTGAAGTTTTCATTGGAAACTAGGCTCGAGTTCGAGTATTTTGAGCCTTTGATTGACTTTTTAGAGTTTCTGCTTTAAAAGTTATGATTAAAATAAATTAATTAATTATCTAATTAGCTAATCAATGAAATATTTATATTACTTTAGATCATGAAACCAAAACGATGCATTTAATTTTGAACCAAATATATTTAATGTTTTTGAAATGATTTTGATGTAAAAAAAAGAAAAAAAATTTGTGGTTGGGGGTGCTGGTTTTTTGTGAGTGACGTCATAAGTGAAGTAGCTTTGGTCCATTTTGGCTCATGTTGCCTGGCCTAGGGCCCAACCGCTAGGCCAAAGTATTTTGCTAAAGTTTTCATTGGAAACTAAGCTCGAGTCCAAGTCTTTTGAGCCTTTGATTGAGGTTTTAGCGTTTCTGGTTCAAAAGTTACGATCTAAAATAAACAAATCAATTAACTAGCTACTTAAACAATTTTTTTTATTACTTTAGATCATGAAACCAAAACGATGCATTTAATTTAAACCAAATGTATTTAATTGAAAAAATTTTTCAATTTAAGATAAAAAAAAGAAAAATATTTTTGTGGTTGGGGGTTACGGATTTTTTGTGAGTGACGGCGTAAGTGAAGTAGTTTTTGTGCCATTTTGGCTCATGTTGCCTGGCGGAAAGCCCAACCACTAGGCCAAAGTGTTTCGCTGAAGTTTTCATTGGAAACTAGGCTCAAGTTTGAGTCTTTTGAGCCTTTGATCGACTTTTTAGCGTTTATGGTTCAAAAGTTATGATCTAAAATAAACAAATTAATTAATTATCTGATTAGCTAATTTGACAAACATTTTTATTACTTTAGATCATGAAACCAAAACAATGTATTTAATTTTGAACCAAATGTATTTAATTATAAAAAGTTTTTTTAATTAAAAAACGAAAATTAAAAAAAAGAAAAATTTTTGTGGTTGTGGGTGCAGGTTTTTTGTGAGTGACGTCATAAGTGGAGGACTTTCAGGCCACCTTGGCCAACTTCACCTGGTCTTGGGGCCCAAACCGTTAGATGGTAATATTTAGCTGAAGTTTTGATTGGAAATTAAGTTACAATCCGAGTCGTTTGATAACTTGGATGACCTGCTAGAGTTTCGGGTTCAAAAGTTATAATCTAATGTAATAAAAATATTTGACTAATTAGCTGATTAGATAATTAATTAATTTGTTTATTTTAGATCATAACCAGAAATGCTAAAAATCATTCAAAGGCTTAAAGACTCGAGCCTAGTTTCCAATGAAAACTTCAGCGAAATACTTCGGCCTAGAGGTTGGGCCCTGGGCCAGGCAACATGAGCCAAAATTACCCAAAAACTGGTTCACTTACGCGACATCACTCACAAAAAATTTGCAATCCTGGACCAAAAATTTTTTTTTCGAGTGCAGACTCGAAGACTGGCTGATCTGTTTGAGCCCATGAACAGCTCTTTAGCACAATCGGCGGAGGAACTATGGTGTTGGTAAGGCAACGGAAAACTGCTGGTTTTAGGCTGAAATCCAGGTACGATATGTTCGTAGACCCGTCGTCAAAGTGTTAAGTGAAATGAAACAAAATTTTTCAGTTTCATTCCACCTAAACAAGCAATTGACTTTGCACAAGACACAATATAATTCTAGAATTTAATAATGAATTTGTGAAGTAACAATGCTAGCTTGAATAACAACGGTATAATGAAAAATAGTGAATATTAAGACTTCTCTATTACACAAAATTTGTAGTTTTTACACAAACTTTGTCAAATTTTTTCTCTATGAAAACATTCATGAATTTTGTATGGTATACTTGCCATATCATAATGAAAATGTGAAAATTTTTTCAATGCAAATTTTCACTGTGGTCATGGGTAATCGAGACGACAAAGGTACCCTACTTTTCTAGTTTTTTCATTTCGTGCCATGTTTGGCCCAAGATTTCTCACAAACCTTTTTATATTTGCAATAAAATTTTCTAAAATCAAAGATAATTTTATCAGCAACAATTCTTCCAAATATGAGCAAAAAATATCAAGAAATAAAACCGTGGCGAGGTTTGAAATTTTTCGAAAATTTGTAGCAAGAGCTAGAAACAGTCAACTGTGTGTCCATGACCTTTCAAAGTCACAATGTAGCTAATGTTATTTTTTCAATATTTGGCAAAGTTACTAGCATCCCTGAAAAATTGGGGTTGTTCACTAATGTAGTTTGGCAGTAATAAGCTTTGAACATGGCCAAATATGAACAATTTGCGCCCCCCCCCTGGCTAAACACTCCCAACTAAAAAGCTTTATAGTCATGCCATTTCTTGACAGATTTCATTCAAATTTTGCAGATGTTCATCATATGGGGCAATGACAATTTGAGTAAAATTTCAGGAAAATTGAAGAGGGTGACCTGACCACTTCCGGAGAATTGACACGGAATGGTCCAATTGTAAAGTCTAAATTTTAAGTTTCTCGGTCAAAAAATTGGTTGCCCTACTAATTATACACATAACCTACTGCAGCACTTGTATTTATGGGTTTACTCTGATTATATATAAATAAAACCAACACCTACCCTCATAATGTAAGGCTAACTTTTCTGTTAAAGTGCCAGTTTAGCCAGGATAAATTATCTGGCTCTTGCTGATTATATTCCTAGCAAAAGTTCGTGCCTTTCTACAATTGTTTATGTCAACATTCGCTAGAAAGTTTTATATCCACAGGACCGAAGATGTGCTTAAATAGTGAAACCGGTCTATCTTTGCAACTGGTGAATTCATTTGCGTACATCATACGTCACATACTGTTACTTCACTGATGATAAAGGAGGAAACCCAGCCTCCAAAACCGCAGTTCATCGCACATTGGCGTAGCGTGAAGAATTCCATGATTAATCAAGAAATTAATTGCTGATTATGATTAAATTCGTAATGTAATCGATTGCGATTACAATTAAATGTTATTTTTGGTCAATTTAATCGATTACGATTACTCAAAAAGCTGTTGTCAATTACGATTGATAATTACCCCATGTCTGGCTAGTATCTGTGGGAATTCAAACAAATTAAGGATCTTTATCTCACAATTGTTGAAGCTCGTAATTTGTTTATCGAATTTATACATAAGGTGCAAAGTGCAACCTGACTCCCCATTGATAGAACATGGGAAGTCTTTGCAGTTTGTTAAATATTTAAAAGGTGTTATGATATAGAGTAGAGGAAGTATTTGTTGTATTCCACCATGACATGATAAACTTGTATTTTACTGCAAATAAGAGCACTATGTATACGAGTTACTACGATGAAGTATACGAGCTTCTATGACAGAGTTTTCACCTGTTTGCATAATTTGTCACTTCATCTAAATCATCACTTTTTTCTCATCCCCTTGAAGTGATGACTTAGGCAAATTCTACTGCATCATATTTTGTTTCCAATTCCTTGTTTCTTTTTGATGTTGCTCAATTCATGTTTCTCATTCAAAAACTCTTTACTTCTTACTCCTTGGATTTCATGTTGTGATTTTCATAATGTTACTTACACCCACAAGCTGCGCATTCATTGGTTACCACTAGCCAACGTTAACTCTAAATAATTATGGCATGCCTATTAACAAAGACTTTAACCTAGTGCTATTTGATTGCTTGTGTCTTGTTGACCACACAGTGTTTAGCCTATATTTTACATAATTAGCCACATAAAATTTTAATTTAGACACATTTTTTTAAATTTTGATGATGATTTGCATTTTCTCAGTATTACTCTGAACAGGCAATGCTTCACTTAAGCCTCAAAATGGCAATGTACCTTTGACATGTACTGCCAGCATGCAGCAAACTATGGAGTACCAGCTAGCATACAGCAATCTATGGGAGTCATCCAACGCCACCATTGTTTTGCTTGATCAGCAACTCAGCATCTTCCATATTGTCACGGAAAGTTCAAATTCTTTCAAATCCTTGACAAGATTATTTTAAATATTCCACCTAGATTTACCTTATTTGTCAAATTAATGTTGGGCTTATACGTGCATAATAATTAACTTTTTTGTACAATATGTTGTTTCATTTTGATTGATTTATGTGAGTTGGCTATAGATCCACTAGCTGCAACACAATAACATAAAGTGTCTGTATAAAAAAGTAGAAGTAATTTGAGTATACTGATACATGATGAAATATTTCTTGTTTTATGAAACACATTAGGCTGCAAAAGGTAAGTATGTTTAAAATGCAATGGCCATTGACTCATCTAGTTTTTCATTTGATGAAAACACCTGGTTGGTTGTTTTAGATTGCTTATTGTCAGTTTTTCTTCTAGTTATGCTTTTGATCTGTTTCTATTTACATTTAATGATGATGGCATAAAATCATTAACTGCAATGTTACCATTATTTGCACTAACTTTAATGCATATCTGAGGCAACTCATAACCCATAACCTTCCACAGCTGATGCTAGCATCAAATGTTTTCAAATAACATTGCAGCACGCATCAATAGTTACCTTTCTTTGCAAGATTTTTATTAACTTTTTCTTCACTTGAACTTTTGATTGCATCTTGATACTCATAAAATAGCACCAGAAGTGCAAGCACACTTCCTAAAATGCATTTGGAGGTGTCTAGTTGTAGCCTACTTGAAGGTTTTTTGCATTAAAATACAATCATAATGGGACTTTTAATGCATAACCTGCACAATACATTCTTGCAAGTTATGAAAATGATTGCCAAACAATACTTTTGTCTTCTTTCTGCACAACTGCTCATTTTCACTCAGTTTTCACTCTTCACCAGTGTAAGAACTACAGTATACACAGTATGTTATCAAGTTTTGTCTTGGCAGGGAACCTTTCATCAAACAAACAAACATAAGCAATTATTTATTAAAAATGAAATGCTGAAGCAGCGCAGCTGTGCTACTGCCATATATCAGGATGTTTCATGAGGCCTGAATTCTAGTGCATCGTTATCCTTGTGAAACTGCTGGTAAAACGCAACGTGCAGTATTAGTATACAGTAATGTAATATTGATAGAACATTACAACCTTCAGACCCCAGAATTATTGTAGTGCACTCTTCTGTAGTGTATGCGACGTTACAGTAAATGTCACAGTAGGTCGAGAGCTTACCGGGACCAGTGTTTTGTTGAGATGCTAACCTTATTCATACTGCAGCAATAGTGTAGGTATTTCAGTACAACAGCCACAGCTCACAACTTCGGCCCGAAGCTGCTTGTGGCCCAGGCCAAAGCAGGTGGGAAATTAAAGAAGTATCTGTGCATTGCATTTCCTTCCATTAATACCACTTTCAAGAACGCATGATAATGGCAATTCCAAACGACGCATGCTTTTTCGAAGAAAGGTGAGAGAAAGACATAAGACACGAGAGCTCGAAGTAATATGCGGAACAACACAAACAGAATAAACGCGTTCACCACAAAGACATCCCCGTGAAGTCACGTGATTAACAAATACCTGATACAGTCCGAGGCCAACACAAACCAGATGTGGCCGGAGTCACTTTTTGAGACTCCGAATCTGTTCTTGTTCCAAAATTTTTGAAACCGGATCCGGGTCTGGCAATTTTCCAAATTTGAGAATCCGACTCCTGTTCAGACTTCTGCTACCATCATCCATCCAACCGAAATTTACCCATGTTTTTACTAAAGAAATGAACACACAGACTCCTACTACTGCCGAAAGGGATTTCTGGTCAGGTTTTTCACAAAACATTGACTCCTGGTCCGGATCCGGGTCCGAAAGAAAAGCACAGAATCCTGCCGGAGTCGACTCCGGCACTTCGGATCCATGGCCACCTCTGCAGGGTTGCCAGATGCTTGACAGACAATATGGCAAGTGTTTCTGCACATGTATGTTGTGCATCAAATCAGTGGTGTACGGATATGGAAATTTTGCAATCGGATTGGATCCCAAATTTTTTCATAAACTCCATATCCAATGCGTATCCGACAATTTAAAATTATGGACTCCGATAGCCAATCCGAAACCGCCCACTGAGTTGCACATTAGCCAAAATATTTGGTAATGTCTATTTTGCCTCATGAGGCTAAAGTTGTGGCTATTTTGCCTTTAGTCAGACACAATTGGTTGAAGTAGTCACGTGGCAAGTATGATGCACACAAGAAGATAAGGTTCATGCAAGCAAACAAGAAGCCACTTAACGTAGCTTGCCAGCACCGAAACCATGATAACACTCGTCCATTGGACTAAGTCGTTACAGATGTTGTTATCAAGTGAGAAGGTCATGCGTTCTGAACTTGTCATGTGACCATTTCAAACAATTGTGTTTGTCTAAAGGTAAAAGTGCTCCAGTAGTGCTGTTGCCTCGTGAGGCAAAATAGACACTGCCAACATACTTTGTCTTGAATGCAATGGCTACATCTACAGTAGCCTACCTACCACAATCAGTTTATGAGATATCTTGACAAGAAGTGCACAATTCTTTTTCTCTGTGGTAGCGCAAGTTATGGTTGTGCACAATTCTCTTATGCTCTCTAATGGGGATGTTTAAATCAAATGATTTCCTACAACTAGCCTACATTTGTGTACCTGGTGCACTCCATGCAATGCCAACAGCTATTGTACGTTAATTTGACCATGACAGAACCATCACGATAATTTTATACCCAACGAAATCATTTCTTAAAGCAATGCAATGAATGTTCACCTCAATCCCTTTTTCATTTGAAACTCTTACTCTTTCGAAACTGAACTTATAGCGCTGCTAGGCTTGGAGAATAAACAACCTTGCCACTTTTCGTTAAATCCAATACTTCACAAGTTTTCATTCTCAGTGCAGGTGTATTTCAGCCTACAACAACATGTCAATACGTTTTCACCATGTTATCAACTTACTTAGTTGTGAGTTGGCCATGTTGAGTTAGACTAGTGAACTACGCCATTGAGACAGAAACTGGTGTACTTCGTTCAAATCTGAAAAAAACTTTTTGTAATGTCTTAATAAACACCAACATTTTACTATTATCTACTAATAAATATACCGTAGGCCAGGGGTGGGCAATTATTATTGCTCGGGGGCCACTTTGAGAAGGCCACATTTAGCAAAGGGCCATACCTTGTTATGGGAGTAGAAGTCAGGATCGGTTTATAGCCTTACTATTAATACTAACTGTGAGAAATTGGATGAAATTTCAGATTTGAAGATTTTCCTGAATGCTTCTGCAGGCTATTGAAAACGCTGTGGCGGGCCACATTTGGCCCGCGGGCCGCTATTTGCCCAACCCTGCCGTAGGTTTTTTCAGAAATGAAACATGTTTCATCTAAATAACGATGGGCTACGTCATAATAAAACTATAGAATCAATCATGCTCATCTTCACACAGTTCCAAAAACTACATGTTGCTTGAGATGTCCTCAGTCTGAAAGTTAAGATCCCGAGCGGCAGGGAACATATCAGTCTATCGAAAAAAATTAGACAAGTAGATTTTTATTTACTTGTTTATGAGCAGACACGAAGTCCATAGCATGAACACACACACTCTGCAGAATGCAGGTCGATAAAAACAGACAAAACAGAACGTAGTACAAGGCATTGAAGCCAGCGTAATCACAGGGTTACAGACACTTTTTGCAACTGCATTGAAGACAACCATAGGGTTACAGACACATTCTTCACACTTAAGTTAGCTAACACGTAACACTTGTTACAAAACTACTGCGGAGTAAGGCGCCAATTCCTAAATTGGTCAAGTCTAGGTAAAATGTGAAAGCAAGTTGGCACGACACGCCATCAATCAAACGGGTACTGCAAAGTTCAATCACTCAGTCACAGAGTAAAATGCGATTAAAGTGTTCAAAGAATAGGGACGAATACAATCAATCTGACTGCATCAAAGCACGTAATCATATGTTGTTAGATTTTCTGCATCTTTCGAGACACAGGCACGTGTATTTTCGTAACAGAGCCTTAAAGGTAGGAATGTTACATTGAACCTGGTGGCTACTAACACTCGCTCTCCATGGCAGGTTGTATAGAGCTCTTTCAGTAATACGATTTCGAAATATCGTAATTTTTCCTCATACAACTCCTGTTCCATAATCAAGATTTTTTGCATGGCCACATTTTATTTCATTTGGATGACCCGGATCCGGTTGAAAGGGAAACGATATCCAAATCCAAATATCCGGCGGGATTGGACTCCAAAATACGGATCCTGTACACCACTGCATCAAATTACACTTTTGTATAGTTTTCAGATACAGATGGTATGATTTCAACCAAAACAGGATTCGGTTCGGATACCATTTTTCAAAAACAGGACAAGATTGCAAAAAAAAACACTATCCGATCATCTTTACTATTTCAATCTTTGGATGCCTGAGGCCGTCGCCCCGTTCGCCCCCCCGCCTACACGCCACTGATCAGGGCCGGCCCTGGCAGATGCGGGGCCCAATGCAAGACCTGGGGCAGGTCCAATCAGAACCGTCGCCAGAAAGTTTTCAATAGAGGGGCTTTGAGTTTCTGCGGTGGGGCTTGGCACTCCAAAAATTGACAAAAACTCAACTGATATATAGTGTTTCATGTTTCAATTTGGGGGGCTTGGATAATTGTTTTGGGGGATAAGCCCCCCGTGATGATGAGACTGGGCCCAATGCAGGACCTAGGCGCGGCACCCCCCTGAGCAGTGTTTTTATGATGTCATCGTGTTCAATCAACCATGTTATGGTATTGGTAGAGCGAAGATATACATTGCAGCACTAACACGAGAATTGAGCACGTTTGCTAACATTCGAGAGGAAATTTGCTAGTTCTGACGAGAGCGTTCTTTGTTAATAATGAAATTTATATGGTTTTCTACTTAATTTTCAAGCGCAAGGTGTATCTGGTTAAAATGAACAATCTACCCAAACACCATGGCGTGGGGCCCAATGCAGCTGGATCGGCTTAAGGCCGGCCCTGCCACTGATATTGGGCAAGAACAGGGTTCGACAAAAGCTTGTAAAACTACGTAAGGGTTCGGCATGTTTGCAAAGGTTACAAACCACTGATCTAAGTGTAGTTTTCAGTTCGTACCTTTCAGAGATGAGCGGACTGTGAAATTTTTCAGTCCGAGTCCAGTCCTGATCCGATAAAATTGAATCCCATCCTGATCCGCTAAATTTTTGCAAATCATTGGTCTGATCCAGTCCTGATGCGCCAGTGTAAAATCATGTATTTTTATTTTGCCTCATGAGGTAAAAGAACTAGTGGAGCTATTTTGCCTTTAGCCAAATGATTGGTTGAAGGCAAAATAGTTCCAACAGTGCTTTTGCCTCATGAGGCAAAATATACACAGCCTTTTGGCATTTCGAAAATCAGCAAGGAAGTGTGTATTTGGCATCAGAGGAAAAAGCACTGCTGAAGTTATTTTGCCATTAGGAGAATCCAATTGCTTGGATTGGTCAAGTGACAAAAACGATACACTTGGATTGCTGGGTCCTTGTTACATGACCTGGAATCCTAAAACCAAAGCCTAAACCCAAAACCTAAACCCAAAATCTAAACCCAGAACCTAAACCCAAAACCTAAGCCAAAAATCAAAAGCCAAAACCTAAACCTAAAAGCTAAACACAAAACTTTAACCCAAACCTCAAACCTAAAACTTAAACCCAAAAGTTAAATATGAAAGTTGAACCCAAAACCTAAACCCAAGAGCTAAACCCAACATTCAAACCTAAAACTTAAACCCAAAGTTGAACTAACCTAAAACCTAAACACGAAACCTAATCCGAAAACGTAAACCCTACAGGTAAACCCTAAACCGAAACTTAAACATACACCCTAAACGTAAACCCCAAACCCTGAACTTTTTGAAAAAGTGCATTAAAAGCACTCCTATCAAAGGTGCAACTTCCAGTAACAATCAAACGCAGTTTTTCCAGTGACAATCAAACGCAGCTTTTTAAATAGCCATAAATGAAACAAACTGTTCAAGCGACATACGCAGCTTCGACCAGTGTCGTATTAACAATTGTAGCGAATGTAGCAATTGCTACGGGCCCGTGGTCCTCTGTGTTAAATTTGTTCTTTGTTGTATGCATTATGGGACCACTCAAGCAATGAGGCCAAATTGCAGCAATTTCGAGGTATTGCTTGATTGTAGCGCTATGAATGGCATTTAAAAAATGTTATTATACATGGATTCTTCTTTTACAAATGTGGGAAATAATTTGCGCATTTATTTAACTCTCATGGTGACCAGTTGCAATGGAAAACGGTCATTTTTTAAACTTAAGATTATAGAATGAACAAAGCAGCACAATCGGACAAAACAAGCTAGATGATGCAAAAGGTTTGCTGCTTTACAGTCGACTTCGAGTCTTCGACACTTATACTGAGACTACACTGTCTAGGCGACAGGCGTAGCAACGATCAAATTTGTTGATGAGTCTGGAAGTATTAAATTACTGTCTCTGTACTGTGCTTGTGAGCTGTACAGTAATGTATTCCTTCTTGGTAGAAAGAAACACACATACGTTCTTGGTAAAAAGGGTAGGTGGCACATAAAGTCAACTAATTGCTGATAAGCATCAGGTATTCCGTTCTTACGAAATGTAGTTTGCCTAATGGTAGTCACATGGATGGCTACAGAATTTATGATTTAATAGGTGTTCTTTTGTTTCAAATGGATTTTTAACTGGGGTCCACGCGGTGCTAATATGCTACAAGCCCCGCTCTACCTTAATCCGGCACTGGCTTCGATTCCTTCACAAGCAAATTATTTGCCAGAGTCATTTCAGGTTTTAAATCCTTTTCACTAAATGAATATGATTTGCGAATTCTTTCAAGTGTTTTTCTCATAGAAATGTTTGACCTTCGGGGCAAAGAGCTGAAATACGCGAAAGAATTGTTTCTGAATCATTACAGAAAGTCCATACAAAATACTATGAGGTTGCAGGACATTTGTGGGTAGAGTTAAAACTGTAGTCACGAACCACTTATGTAAGATGTTTTTAAGTCGTATGCACAAGCAGGCCCGTAACCAGGGGTTTCGCCCCCCTGCAGATTTTTTCTACCCCCTGGAAAAATGCGTTGGGCATAGTTTAAAACTATTGGACGTACTTTAAAAATGTTGGGTCCCTCTCAGAAAGTTCTTCGCAACCCCTGGTGTCCCAAGCTGGTTATGGGCCTGCCACAGAGCAGCAGAACGCAATACTGCAGCCAGGATAAATTCGGATTAATTAACTGAAACCAGTTGCTGCTGGGACAAGAAACAATCTGCTGACAATAATATAATCCAGTTCCATCTCACCCTGAAATGCACGAAAGATCAATCTTCCCATTGCTGCGACTGTTTCTTAGTTTCGAAATGAATCTTTCAACACCACGACCGCGGTCTGACTAAATTTCACGCAGGATCCGAACAACCACTGGTGTGTGTCGTCATAAACAACTCTCGTTAGCCGGTCGCCAAAAACAACAACACAACTTATCATGCATGTGGGAAATATTGAATGCAGGCTAGAGGGTTTCTAAATTATCGTTTAAAATATTGCTGACCGAAAGTTATTCACTGTAGATGTCAACCAAAGAACTTGAATGGGAAATTAAGCAAAAAGGGGGGGCAAACATGGGGTCAACCAAAAATCTGGAGGGGCCATGACTCACCCAGGCCCCCCTTAGAATCGCAATTGGGAAAGGAACCAGCAAAGGGATATGGTCCACCGAAATTACACTGCATATACTAGGATGCATATTGATATTTAGGAATAAGTGAGTTAAATCTTTTACTTGTGCTGTTTGTCGCAGTGACTTATTACTGTTGAGCACCATCTACCGGTTACCATTTTATTCACATATTGCGCCACCTGCGGGCAGGATCTCTGATAAGAAAGTTTACCAGGGGATACGAAGACCGATACCGATCCCCACTGGTTTCTGGGACCCTTGTTGAAACGTGTATAGCTTGATTGTATAGCAATCAGAATATAGATAAAACAGCAACCATGTTAAAATTTGCAAATATGACTACCAGCGTTGCTGTTGAAGAAAGCGACCTTCAATTTTGGACGTGATTACAAAAAAAAACTTATTGTGTTCGTGCGTACTTTTATCCTCCCGGTCCCGGGTACGATGTAACTCTCTTGTATCACCCTTCTCGTAGGCACTGTCTGCGGGCCGCCACAGGTACACCAGAACAAACAACAAACAAACATTTGTTTAATCAAGGTTGCACAACCTCTATCTTAGCAGATATATTTTAAATCTAGGTAAAGCATAATCAAAACTATGAAATGTGTAAGTGTTTCCAACTTTTTAAAATTATGTAAGCTTTTTTAGTTTTACAATTTTTATGGAGATCATCTTTTTAACTTTTTATTGTTCCATTGTTTGAATCTTTTGTATTGGAAGCTGCAAGATTTCTTATTTTGTTGATTTTTATTTCATTAAATGGTTCTTAAACGGTAGTAAATTTTCATCCAGCATCAAGATTGTACTGATTTTGTTTTGTATGTTTTCATAAGCAGGCAACTTTTTGTAGTTTTCATAAGTAGGCAAAGCATGAGTCTGCTTTCAAATTTCATTTACTTGATTTCTCTCAAATAAAAAAATTTTATAAAATTTCAATAATTTCGTCCTCAAAAATCAAGTGTTTTTGTGAATGAAACTAAGTACATTATATAAAATAATGTTCTGTGTAGTTTTCGAACTTACATATTTTACTGTGTATGGTCTATATTTTTTTCGCCGTTAAAATAAATTGTGCTATATTTGCCCCTTTTGCAGGAATGCAATAAAATTTCTGGTGAGAGTTGGCAACTCACAGTAATGCAGCGAGTTGAACAAGACTGTACAGTGATAGCAAAATTATTTGAGGCGTGGTAATTGGTAAATAATAACCAATGGCGTCGTGCCAGGACTCAAGACTCTTCAATCTTTTACAAATAACGTCCACAAACATAGACATTTAGGGCTTATGAGACAGAGCGTCGTTAGGACGGAAACTTTCTTGTCAGTTAATTTTTTCTAAAATTTTGGTAATGTAGCTGACGACTCCCCAGATTTTCTGCTAGCACAGGGGTTCCCAAACTTCCTTTGGCTATGTACCCCTTCAGCATTGATAGATGAGCATGTACCCCTAAAATTACTTATAACAAAAAGGGTGAGGAAAATAACAAAAAATGTTTACCAACAAGCATATGATGATTTCAGAAAATAGTATTAGCGTTCAACTGGTGTTCTTTTTGCTCCAAAAATTATAAACAACCTGCTCCATCAAATGTTTTCCTGAAAAAAAAAACATGTACAAGTTTTTGAACAGTGTACGTGTACAATTGTTTGACAATGTGCAATGTGCATGTACAATTTTTGACCAAGTTAAATACCCTGGTGTGTTGCTAAATGTCTCACTGAAGGATGATGATGATATCCAGTGACAAATGAAATCACTATACTCCGTAGCAAATAAGCTTCGAGGCGCATTCGATCAGTGTTCTCCTGCAGTAAAAAATACTTTATTTCGTGCCCATTCCATGCCAATATATTCTTTCTAATGGTGGAGCAAATACACACAGCGCGTACGCGCTTCATACAGTAAAGCTTTCCGAATTATGCATTGCATATCCAGAAATGTAAGAGTTTGCCCACACCAAGTTAGCCACCGTACCACGACTTTTTGATGCCTTGTTGAGAAATAATCTGTACCACTTTTCACGTTGTACATCTTCATCTAACTTTCTTATCTGATCTTTTCATATATCTGATGCTTTTCATAAATATTTGTTTTTCCTCAATTATCTAACGCTCTTGTATAAGTGCATGCATGCATGCACTCATACAAGAGCGTTAAACAGTGTATGCGTCTTATCAGTATTGTTTTTTCAGTACATACGTCTTGTCAGTATTGTTTTTGCAGTGCATGGGTCTTATCAGTACTGTTTTTGACCAGTGCATGCGTATTGTTAGCATAGGCGTACGGGAAGGCATTTTACTGGGGGGGCGGAAAAAATTTGCCCTGAAAGTAACTTTTTTAGTTTAATCCGAATGGGCCTGAAAGCTCATGTAAATCTGTTCTATACAGTTGAATTCGTTTTTAACGGCTTCGTCTGTAACGTCAGTTCGCCTATAACGTTACATATTGTTCGGTCCCGATGGCATCTTTCACATGCATTTCAATTCACTTGTAACGTCATTTCGGCAATAACCAGTGGCATACAGGGCGGGGGGGCGGCCGCCCCCCGGCTTGAAAAATTCAAGGCAAACTCTGCTTTCAGGGCAAGCTTAACTTGCTGAAAAATTATGAAAGATAAAAAATATTTCAATACAGTGAAAAATTTCAGGGCAAATTCTGTTTTTCAGGACAAGCGCAGGTTGTTCAAAATTCTGAATGATAAAAAATATATATTAAATACAGTGCATTTACGGCACACTCTGTTTTCAAGGCAAACACAAGTTGCTCAAAAATCCTGAATGTAAAAACTATATTCAATACAGTGAAAATTTTCAAGGCAAACTCTGTTTTTCAGGGCAAGCGCAAGTTGTTCAACATTCTGAATGATAAAAAAAACATATACAATACAGTGAATTCAGGGCACACTCTGTTTTTCAGGGCAAGCAAAAGTTGCTCAAACACCCTGAATCTAAAAAGCATATTAAATACACTACAGTGTAAAAATTTCATGACAAACTCTGTTTTCAGGGCAAGCGCAAGTTCCTCAAAAATCCTGAAAGATAAAAAATATTTCAATGCAGTGAAAAATTTCAGGGCAAACTCTGTTTTTCAGGGCAAGCGCAAGTTGTTCAAAATTCTGAATGAT
>Ga0210059_1009141_pt1 | contig 15508 bp, 14 predicted proteins | sample Ectturendosymbi2_FD_188042 | JGI IMG/M metagenome (GOLD analysis project Ga0210059, IMG submission 188042) | Ecteinascidia turbinata endosymbiont from Florida, USA - Sample 2 (SPAdes) (version 2) | ecosystem: Host-associated > Tunicates > Ascidians > Unclassified | place: Key West, Florida... | reverse complement strand
AACAAATAAATTTCATCACGGGGGGCCCCCTTGCAGCGGGGGGCCCGGGGCAATTGCCCCCGTTGCCCCCCCCCTTAATCCGGCCCTGGGTTTGGGAAGTGGTTGGTGGTCTCATTTTCTTTACGCGGGAGTATGTGCCGTAGACAGGTGTACGACGGCAAATTTTGATTGGACTGTAAAACAATATGTCCCAGAGGTGATTTGGGGTATTTTCTGACATAATCGGTCCAAACCGTTAATTGCTCGCTGACGCATTTTCGCGACCATTCGTTCCGCGTCAAATTTCGCGGTGTCAGGTGCGTATATATATGCGCCTTCACTTCGAGACAGGCAACCCGTCAGCCCGCTTCTTCCGTCGCTCAGCGCAATCACAACCCACACACCTCCATGCAAAGGACAAGTCAGCGTTCTGTCTGTCGATCGGATATCGATAGGTTTCAAAAATCCAGTTGCGTTTGGCCTCGTTCAGACAGCGGTATATTCACTGCTTGAAAATTCCCTGTAAAAATAAAAGATTTCAAATAAGTTTTTTCTAAAATACCTACTTGAGTGGTGACTATAAATGTGCACCTGAAATATTCCACGCTTTCTAGAAATGAAACAACAGCCTAACATGTCCTTTCCCCAATAATGCGACATGCACAAGTCAGACAGCCTTTACTGTACTGTTCTACGTCAAAACAACTCACACGTACACACCAGCGAATCAAACCAACCGCTGCCCTTAGGAACTCTAACAACGGTGTTCTGGAAGTAAATGATGCACTAGAAGTCGCAGTGCCTGTGTAACTTCCAAATGTCGCAGTTGCGGTACAAACATTTCGATGAGCTGCCGGTTTGTGTTGTGTAAGGTTGAATAGCCATTGAAGGATGATCATCACATATTCTTTGCAAGGCTTCTCGGAAGGTGCGGGTACCTTTGCGTAATAGTCCAGTCTGTAAATGTTAAAGTTGGGCCAAACAACTGCATTGCAAAGCTTAGAATATGAAGTCCTTGGTGACATAATCAACTGCTTTAGCACCAAACTCCATCAATCAATTAAACCAAGGATGGCCAGCCTGTGGTGCATGCGCCATTAGGGGCGCATTGGATGCTTAGAAGTGGCGCATTGCATCCTTTTGATGATAAGATAGTAAGCCATTCCTAATCATTAATTTTAGTGATTTTATTTTTCATGGACGCCCTTTCTAGCAATGCTATGTTTCTTTTAGATCAAGCTGGCTTTACAGTCGTTAAAAACATAAGTATGGTTTTCCTCGCTGTGGGAATGTAGTCCAGTAACTAGCGTTGTTTTAACAACCCCGACGTAACGTGATGATTTTATTGTCTTTGAAGAAATTATTGGCTTTGAGCAGGTTTAACGCAACATACGGCCCGCGAAAGCTTTCCTTGCGGCCCGCGAGAGCTTTTTCAATTGTTGAAAATGTTACAAAAGCGTGATCTCGAATAAGCAATTGTCGTTCCAGAACTTCTTCCATACTGCAACAAAAATCTCTACATCGAAATGAAATAGACTTTTGCGGCCCGCGGCAAATTTATGTTGATTTGGCCCTTTGAGCTTTCTGGAGTTGTGCAGGCGTGACTTTGAGCCATTCATAGAAAAATAAGAGGATCATACATATCGGAGGAAGTAAAGGCATGTCTAGGAAATCAACAATTATATTTAAGCAAACGTTTAAATGTATGCACTGATGGAGCACCGTCAATGATGCACCGTCAATGATTGGTACAGCCCCCGTCAATGATTGGTACAGCCCCTATCTGTAGCCTTGCTCGAAATTTTTTTTGGTCGACCTTTCCTAAAATATCATTGCATTATTCACCAAGATTCCCTGTGTGGATAAGTTTTGAGTTTGCAGCATGTTATAGTACCAGTTGTAAAGCGTGTGAACAAAATTAGAGCAAAAGGATTAAACAGAAAACAATTCAGGGAGTATTGTGAACTGCTAGATGAGGAATATGGTGATCTCGTCCTTCAGTGTGAGGTGCGTTGGCTTTCTAAAGGACAAGTGCTAAAACGATTTTGGAAACTGAAACACATTGTGCATGATTTTCTAGAAAAGAAAGATGAGCTGCCCAAGGCAAGGACCCTTTTGCGTAATGAGAACTGGTTGTTAGATTTGACATTTTAGTTGATGTTACCAGCCAGGACAATTATCTCAATTTGAAACTGCAGGGCAAAGACAAACTGTTTCCTAGCTTAGTAAATGTTATCAGTGCATCAATGCATTCAAGATGAAGTTAAAACTGTTTATCTCTCAGTTAAAAAAAGGAATTTAAAAGGACAAGGTGAATCTGATGAAAATGTTGGCAACTTTGCAAAATACACTGAAAAAATCAAATTACTGCAAGAGGTCTTTGATAGTCGTATTAGTGATTTTTCTGAAGAAGACCGCATGCTTGCATTTATAAACCCATTTTCACTTAACATAACATTCTAAGATGCCTAGCTATATGCAAATGGAACTTGAACTAATAACAAATTCAGTATTGAAAATGAGATTTGATTAGCTTTCCTCACTGCCAAGTCGGTCGGAAATGATTGGTTTATGATGATCATTACAATGTGAACATTTTCCAAAAATGATAAAATGTGCCTATGAGTTGTGCCTGCCTCTTCAGAACTACGTTCAAATGCAAGCAGTCATTTTCTTTCATGAAAATAATCAAAACCAAACTGAGGTCGCGACTGTCCGATTCCAACTTGAAGAACTGTCTGTTGGTTTCAGTTGCGGATTTAATTCTTAATATTACTGGTTTGGTGGAAGCAAAACCAAGCCAAAAGTCACATTAAAGTCATTTACGTTTATTTTGCCTGTGTATAAAATTATTTTTATTTAAACTACTAATCGTGTTCACATATTACTATTAGTACTTTCTGAAGTAAAATGATCAATTGAAATTAAAAAGTGTTGTGTGAGATCTTTTCCTTTACAAATGCTGCATCTGTCATCATTATTATTAAATATATTTGGTAATGCTTGTTTATATGTTTGTTATATAAAAAAGCATGCATTTTTCAAATAAAAATACGTTATTATAACTTCAAAATATGTCCATAAGACCACACCTTTCAAAGGACTAAATGGAAGTGAATGCTTGTGTGGCGCATCTGAATTAAGTGTGAAAAAGATTGGCGCATGGAAGCTTTCAATATAAGAATCATCATAGTTGGAGCCTGTTCAAGTTAATCAAAAGATCGTTTAGCGTTTTCGCCCCATTTGTAAATTATTGCCCCCTCTATCACCCTCATGTATTCCCCCCTTGTTTGTCTATACCGCTCCAAGAGGGGGAAATCTCCCGCGTTGAGAACTACTGGCGAATGTTGTAGAATGTAGACTACAAGCAATTGATAGCACACACTATTGTCCGAGTGCAAATGACGGGTCATCGCCAGATGCCGCTGGGTGCAACATTTGCGAATGAAGGGTGTAAAGAAACCCGCAATTAAGAGCTTGTGTTTTTTTCTGGTTCAGTTTGCGACAACAGCACATGCAGCAAACCGTCTTGTGCCGCCGGGGAAGAACCGAGGGTGAGCTTGGCTGCAGACGGTAAAGAAAGGTGCTGCCCCCTGTATAAATGCGGTGAGTAGTTGCGGTTGTGCGCTGATGTTGTGCTCTGTTATTAAGGATTCAAGCAGATTTTTTCATGGTGTAATATTTCGTGTTTGTCGTAAAAGGTGAGAGCAGATAGTAACGTAGATCTCTCACCTCATAGGTTTGAGGTCGTGCTATTCCCAGCGTGAAATTAACGACAGCTGCGCCGATGTTGCTGATACAGCGTCGAGACAAAGACCTGAGGTTTGCAACATTTAGCCCAACGCCTTTCATGGAACAAGCAGTACGACAAAAATAATTCGGCCGAAGCGTTTGGTTTAGATCAGGGGTTCCCAACCTTTCTTTGACTACGTACTCCTTCAGCAGCATATCGACAGATGAGCATGTAACCCTAAAATTTCTTATGACGAGCAGGCTGATTAAAATGATAAAAAGTACAATAAATTTGTAAAAAAACTTGTAGATTTTTAGAACTATAAAGGCAGACTCAGTTTTTATGTATCGGAGTTAATATATTTAACAATAAGCATATATAATGATTTTTGGAAATAATTATTCACTGATATAATTAGGAATATTTGGGAATAAATAATTAATATACGGTACAAATTACTAACGTTAAATGTACCCTTTCAGAGAGGCAAATTTACCCCTCCAGGGATACATGTACAAAAGATTGGGAACCTCTGTTTCAGATCTAGTTTTTTTTTGGTCATAGACCCAAATTGTTTTCAATGACCGAATTTTTTTTCAATGAACGAAAAAAATTAAGTAAATTCGGTCAGAAATATAGACTATAATGAATAGTGTTACGGCGAGTTTCAATACTGTGGTACAAATGACCGAAATGTTTCAGTGGCCAAAATGTCGCAGCTAAAAAATGACCGACAAGTCTCAGCGAAAAAAAAACAGTTTTAGATAATGCTGGACGCAGGAAACGTGTCTACAAGAACAAGCAAAATATTGCAGTTCAACGAGCAGTTTGTTTGACTTTTGGTCGTTGATCGCTTGCCGTCGCTTCGCCAAAGACATTCGTAAGTTGAGTTCCCTACTTAAACAATATATCCAGTCGTGCACCAGACTGTCAAGCACAGATCTGTAGCTGTTTCTTTCGTCGTGTCGCAGATTTAATGCTGTGTGTCGCACGTTTCTGCGCGACAGCAACCTTCGTTTACGGTTTAGCGCATTTTTTCTGTGGATGTCCTGAAAAGAAAACACCTTTCTTTGCAGTGTCCGTCATGTGCGTCTACCGCGGCAACACCTATGACGTAAGTAGAATTTACCTCTCAGTGATGAACAAACTTGATAATGACAAAGATGATAAACGTGTCAACATCAGTGTTCAGTAGCACTGTTCTGAATTTAGTCGATTGATGCTTTCATTCTGAAACAGTGGCCTCCAAACATTTTTGATCGAGTGCCACATGAGCTATTAGATAGTTCGTGGGCCAGACATAAGCTCCCGTCTGAAAAGAAAAAAGAGCTGAAACATTGATGTTGCTTACAACAAAAGTATATTCATTAATGTGAATAGCGAAATTGCTTCTTTGATCTTAGAATAGTGGGAAATCTTGCTTCAGATGAGATGTATCTAATATTAACAAAGACCTCAGATTGCGGGAACATATCAGTTAAGATCAGGTCAGCCTACAGCGCAATAATACTAAGAATTAGACAACTGGCATTCACGTGGCCGTCTTGCGTAATGTTAATTTTTCTGGATGTGTTACATTCTGCCAAAGCCAAATCAACAAAATTTTCGTAAGTAATATGTTGCTTGTTACTTGTTCATAAAGTGCTTTTGCAGGCCGTAGTTTGGATACCCCTGCTCTGGAAGGCTGACAACGCTTTGGTGTGTGACGCAAGTTTTCGATTGTGAACAATGGTGGTCAAAATTTCGAGCTCGTTTCTCTTATTGTTGCGATTCGACTTGTCATCTTGAAAGAGGCTTGGGTAACGCGCAGCTGTTTTGTACAGCCGGACACCACGTGGATTGACGGATGCTCGCACTATTCATGTTTTTTCGACATTTCAACGCAACGTTACGAAGCCCAGTACGTCGGAGAATGGGAGTGCTCGGCTGAAATCAATTGCTCTAGTGCTCTGTATGTAAAGAGGGAAAATGTCACCGACGGCCTGGCATGCTGTACTTCGTACTACTGCGGTTCGTCGAACACTTTTCGCCTTTTTTATGCGAAATAAGGCAAAAATATTTCTGGTCGTTGTCAATAAACCAAGCGACGTGCTATTTTGCTGTAAATGAAGCAGTCAGTAGCTCTATAGCTCTATAGAAGTGATTCTTAACCTTTTCTCTATCATGCCTCCCTTAAGTGATTGTCCTTTGTTTCAATTCAAGCCCCCTGACTTTAAACAAGTTGTATAAGCAAAATGTGTGTTTATTTGTAAATTTATTGAGAAAACTTTCCACGTTGTGGAGCGTGTAAGGATTCGCGCCCCCGTTGGGAGGCGTGTCCACTTCGGTTAAGGACCACTGTTCTACAACATGCTCTTTCGTTTTTGTGACTGTTTCTAAACCTGGTAGTTGCATTTGCAACTGTTGCTAGTCAGCTTGTTGTGTTGTTCGCAAACGTTATGACTGTACACACAAGCAGACAAAGTGCAATGAAGTTTAGGTCGTTTGTGATTTTTATAATTGAAGATTAAAAATTGTCAGCGAAACCAGAAGTTGTGTGTATGGTGTTTTGCTAATAGCTGGGTCAAACGTAGTGTCCCATAAATTCGTCTCCTGCGGCAGTTTGATCATGAACCCTGATTTTGGGGCTTGTTACGTCACTCAACCATACTGATGTTGTTGTTTCCAGAATGCAAATATGCACTTGTGGACGGCCAGATACGGAGCGTAAGTACAATATTTCTACATTCAAATATTTTTATAATTAGAAGTTTTGCGAATATTGGCATCAGTTGAAAGAAGGCAGACAAGAGCTTGGCTTGCACTGCTTTTTCAAGTCCAAGTCGGTGAACCCGATCATATGTTGATGATATTTTTGCATGAAAGCTACAATTAAGAACAACAACACGACGCACATCATTCTCGCAATTGCAGTGAACTTGAAATCAGAACGTAGTGACATAGAGTCACATCTGATGATCGCACTAAGGAGCGTGTGAGCTCACTAAGAGCTATCCTTAACCAGTTTTGTGAAATCACCGACTGCTACATAACATATGGAGGTTACTGCAACACATAAGCAATGCAAATCGCAACTTTTTATGGTAAGAAGCCGCTTTTGTTTATCGGAAGATACTTGTTTTCTTAAATATTGGTGTCGTAATGATGTAAGCTGATGCCGTAAAGACGTAGACTAAACTGCGAAAGAGCTTCACTTAAGATTTTCCATGAAACGAACTTAACGAACAAAAGAACAAGTCTCACATGGTAACGATGCCTTCTTGTAACATCGTTATCGTTGGGAAGGGCTCTATCATTGTTCGTAAATTTATGGCTACAGATGGTAAAATTTTTGAAAAGTGCATCGCAATGATCATACTTTAATTAAATAAGACCGCAAACCTTGTGGATATTTTGGCAAGATGTACGAGGCAGCTTGAAACAGCAGCAGCCGAACAACCACACGACACAGACCGGAGTGGTCTGTGGAAAAGTTGGTATCTGACAAGAAGAAAAAAATGATCATGTCCAGTGTTTGGCTTCTGTGTTGATTTCTGGTTAACATTTTTGGTAACATGCTTTTTTTGCCAATTTTAGGAAGACGTGGTTAGAAAAAACTGCCTGTTGACTAGTTATCATGATAAAAATATTTTGCACATAAGAATTTGTATCGCCATTTGACTGTTCAGGTGAAACACCTCAAGTTCACAGACAAGTTTTCTTTCGTGGATTCTCCATTAGTCCTATGTTTTTTTGTAGATCGGTTACGAATACGACGATCCAAGCAATCCACAATGTTATTTGTTGAAAGTTGTTCAGACTGAAGAAGGTCAGTGTCCTGTCGTTGAGAAGCGCCAGAAATTTGTGTGCCGAGCAAACGTCACTTGCGGGCCATGTCAAACAAGAGAGTTGGTTCAGAGCAACTGCTGTGGAACAGAGTACAGATGTGGTAAGTTTCACCCACTTCAGTGAGTAGAAGTCATCATATCTTCCCCAAGGAGTTAAACGACAATGTTAAACAACTGGGGCTTTGCGCTGTTTGGCAAGGGTCGGTGTGCGGTTTGCTTTAGCTCGCGTAGTATATTCCGAAATAGACGAAAATGGGTGACAAAAGCTTCATTACTGAAGCATGCGTGAGAACCAGTTTTCGATTTCGCTTTAGTTAGTGAACAATTGCAATTTTCCCCTACCCCTGGAAAAATCCCGCGCCCGCCGTTGTTTGAGATTACTCGGAACCAACATTTTACTTAAACGTGCTCGGTGAGGTTATGGCAAATGATAGGTAGATTCAAACCAAAGGAAAAAATATGTGCAAAGAATGTGAGTTATAAACCAATGTGCGAGTTAATCTAAAATTTCTCAAATCTAAACTTTGTCAAGACACTTAACAATGTTCAGCATGCACATTTAACACATCAAGTGCGTAAACATTGCGAACAGACATTATTCAAAGTTTCTTGTATGGAAAATATTTACTCTCCTAAATCAGTCATAATAACGAAAAGACTGTGCGCAGAAGCATAGTTGCTAGTGTAAGTACTTTTTACGCACAAGTATACCCCAAACCCCCTACCTTAGTTAAAATAATGTAGCTGAGACATCGGCAGGTGCGTAAATCCAAGACTTGTTGTGAAATCACGACGTGTTACGCACTGCTGTTGTGAAATACTTTATTGGGGATCTTACTTAATGCACTGTTTTGTTTCAGTCGACCGTGTTTGTCAAAATCCATCATGCGGTGTCGATCAGACGAGGAAGTTGGTTTCAGAAGATGAGTGCTGCAAGAACTATGAATGCGAATGTAAGTCACAGTTGGATGTAGGTATAGACAGAAAGAATTTCGATTTATACAAAATTAGTGTCGTTTTCGCAGTGCTGGTTCAAAAATTGCCTTCGAGGTCTCGCAAACCTGCTTTTTCACCATGTTTTCCTTCAGAGTTCTACACTGAGGAAATTGCAAGTTGCATGCGTGTGACGTGATAGCGTTTTGCTCCAGTTTCCATGCTGCGAGCTAATTCTACTTTTCGATGCAATTAGTGTCACATTGTTAGCATGGCTCTGCTGGTGCTGGACGCAACAGAAGCACTGGCTGAGTGGATCACTATGAGGCGTAACTTTTTTCCGGCTCTGGAAAAAGTCTTCCTGCTCGACGCAGAATTACCTGACGTAATAAATCAAACAAAGAACTACTCCTAGCTCGGTCTCAGTGTAGATGGGTCCTTACAGTCATGTTGCCGTTCAATTAATTTCGTTTGCATTTTATGACTTTCGGTGCTTCCCTGTAACAAATCAGATTGCACTTTGGTTTTGAAACATACTTTTTACGTAAAAATACGTGCTTTCTTACTGAGATTTGAAAATTGTTCATGTTCCTGTATTTAACCAATGTCTCTTCTGAAAGTAATTTGTTAGTTCTTTGACTTTGTTCTACATTGGTCAAATTTTACTCTCTGTACATACATAGTTAATCGTTTTCCAGGTTGCCTCATTGGAAGTGATGAATTCAAAGACGGCCAAATTTGCTTTTGCGTGATAATTGGTTTGTTTTATTAGAAACAGTGCAATTTTTTGCGTGAATTTAGCGTATCTCAAAAATTTGGGTGATTTTGCTCTTCAACTACGGGTAATGCTAACGAGACTAATTGTCTATAACGGAAGCATCATGACAAGCCTGCTGGGTGAAAGAGAAGTCATTAACAAAAATTTAGACTGCTGACTTGTAATAATGCGCTCTAGAGTGAGAATATTCTAACCGATATCGTGACATTTTCTTGTTCAGGCGCGTGCACAGGATTAGGATCGTCAACGACGAGAGTATTTCAGTGCAATCAAACTCTGGACTTCCAAGGAAACTGCACCTACATTTTGATAAAAGTATTAATTGTATTACTGTGCTTTTATTTTTCAAAGAATGTGCTTCAGCCGCAAAGCATTTTATTTTTCTTTTTTTTTCAGAAAACCAACCTATCTGTTACGTTGGACCAGGGCTTTTGTAATGAATTATATCCAGGAGACATGAGTTTCACTTCCAACCAATATTGCGTCAGGAAAGTTACTATTCGCTATCACGATTCCTTCTTTGATATTTTCCCCAAAGATGGTGAGGTGAGCTGACGCTTGACACTTTTTACAGTATTTCTCTTGGACAAGCCTAAAATCCGTCTCAAATCTTTTACTTGATCTGTTTCTCTTGCAACGTTCTGTAGCGTGTGCTCCCTGATATTTTTAACTACTGGATTTCATCCAGGTGAATGAGAGCTGAGCACAGCGTCGACGAACATCATAAAGCTTTTCTGATATCTACTGTTTTGTTTCTATTTTGCAGCCTGATAAAATAGTTTTCAGATGTCTTATTTTTGTTTTTTTCGTTATCAAAAATCAAGGATGTTAAGTCTGACGAATATAGTAGTTAATATAGTCTTTCTCATTCGTGCGTCTTGTCTAGCGTCATTGCGGCAAAATTTACTTCCTAGTTCGATTAGTCTCCCACGGCACTCGTAGTTGTTTGATGACGTCAGTGAATGCTTCGCACCATCAGTTACTTGTGTCTGCTGTTCGATCCAGGTGAAAAGGCATGGTTCTTCACCGATCGCTTTCAACGATGTGAGCGTGGTGACACGATTTTCTTACATGCAAACCAGTCGCCAAACGACTTACATGGAAGTGATGGTCAAACCGGACGGACTGTCGGTCGTTTACAGCAATCCTATTCCCAGCGCAAGTCCTGGCGCTAGCGGCGTTTTCGATATATATTTGAGTTCTACGAAGTCTGGCGGTGGAACGACTGGCATTTGCGGTGTGTTCTGAAAATCCAAAGCTATATAGATCGGATATCCGCTCAGTTCAAATGCTGCGTTAATGCGAAACGTTTCCGAGTTGTTGCGACATATAGTCTTGTTGACTCTGGAACCGATATGACTGCAAGGGGTGGTTTTATCATCCAATAATCCACTGGACAACTTTGATAATAAGCCCCGGAAAACTATGCCATTTCAAAGTTGCACTTTGCACTTCAATGTCTGTTTTAGATAAAGAGCTACGATTGCCGCGCAAAGCGAACAAACCAATTTGGTGCCATGACTGACGGACTTGTTGCCTGTGCATCTACTGAAACTCTACTGAAACTTCCTACTTCTCTTAAATTTTCATTTTGTTTTTTCACTGTTTCTCTCTGTCTTAGGCGGTTGTTACCCATCGGGACACAGCGAAGAACAATGCGCTGATCTGCCTTCAGTGATACCCACTGACTACATTGCGAACTCGTGGTGCTTGCCACCTTGTGGATACGGTGATACTTGTCTGGAAGAAAGATGCAGAGACGTGCATCCATGCGTGACGTGTCTGAACTGCACATCACTTGGATTCAATGATCCTTGTGCAGTTTTGGACCACAGCGTTTTCGGTGAGCTTAAATTTGCCTTTTACTGATTAAAATTTCCGTGTAACGTCCTAGAGGGCATCACCGTGGCATTGCTGTTGGGATCATTTGATATTTTTTCAATTCAACTTTGGTGACGGAAGGTCGAAGCCTGAAATTTTGCTTCTTGCGGGTAACGCTCCTACCCAAGCAGGGTTACGGCGATTCAGTCAGTGGCCATGGGTTGAACAGGCAACCTTCCGATTGAGAGATTGACGCTTTACCACTATGCTGTCGCGCCTGTCTTTGTGTGAAGGGGAAAATTATGTAGCGCTCATTGTCTTGCTCTTGTAGGTTATTTAGCCGATGTTCATATTTCATAAGATTTGATTCTGTGAATAACACCTGAGTAAATTTATAAAATAAGATTTACTTCACCGAAATTAATTCTTCATAAAGGTAAATATAAACTCGGTTATCATATTTGCAATTCGGGTACTTCGGTCGAAAGATGGTTCCGCAAGGTATATAATCTTTTGAAACATGGAGATAAGCGGCATTCTTGTAAGTCAAGCGTTTGTGTTTTAGGGCACCTTTATGCAAGCCTTTCAGGCCAACTTAGTTCTTATAGGCCAACTAATGCAAGCCTGTGTGCAACAGGAAATCACCACTGTTGATGTTTTTCACACAAGAAATTTAGATTTGACAGTTTTCTTGCATTTACTTGCCTTCGTCTCCACGACAGCCCCATGCCACGCAAACATGGACGTCGCTTCACTGCAAGCAGCTTGCCGAAACAGCCAGTGTCTCCATAACAACAGCGACATGGAGACCGTTCAGATGCAGTGCGACGTGTGCTCATTCAAATTCGTCCGGCAGCACATCGCCTCGTGCGACACGACCGGCTTCTGCGCGGATTACTTGAGTGCGATCAACTGCAGCATCGGTACTTCAATGCGCGAAGCGCGATTTTTACGACACGAAAATTTGTTTTTTCTGCCGCTCGGTTGCGTTCTGTGCTTTTATTTTATGTTACGTGTAGAGGCAAAATAGAAAAACAGGTTGTCCACCTCAAATGTGCAGGTCGTTGTAGTGAAACAAAACAAGTATTTTTGAAGTTTCACCGCAGGACGACATGTCTACACTGTAGACCATTTCCCATAATAACAGCTACACAGCGAATTAAACCTTTTATGAAAGTTTCTTGAATAAAGCGTCGTAGATGCGTCGCAACTAACAGTAAAGAAAGTACAGTTTTTCGCAATTGTGCTGATATGGTCGCAAATCGGTGTATTTGGATTTTGCTTGGAGGCACCGTAATTAAGTGCTGGAGATTCTTTGCCGTACAGGGGGACAGATCGCGCCCACTGAAGTTGGTAGGCTGGGGTTCGAATCCCGTTCTGATCATACCGAAGGTTAAAAAAACGGCACCTGCTTTCCAGCCTCGTGCTCGGCTAAGCATTAATGGATGGGTGCAGGGGAAAGCCGCACGCGCGGTGCACGTGACTCACGAGGATGCCCGTGCCTCCACAGTCACGCCACAGTGTTATCAGCCAGAATTCGCATTCGCACAGCCTACTTGAGACTAATATTGGCGTTTGTGGCGGTGCTCTGTTTTCGGTTTCCACAAGTGAAAAAACAAACACCATTCTCAAATACAATAAATGGAATCGGTGCACGTCTCACAGAGATCATAATCAGCGACTGCTTCTTCGTTTTCGTTGTTACATTGAAAATGCCAGCAGCATGTGGTGGGTCTAATTTTTGCACTTTTGAATAGAAATGCGTGACTGAACCGGATAAGTTTTACAGTGGGTTGAGCACGCACCACCGAAGCTGGTTGATTGGGTTCGATTCCCTGTTGGATCATATCGAAGACTTGTAAAACGGTACTTGCGACTTGTCCAGCTTCGGCAAGCCTTGTACTTTGATGGGTGTGGGTGCAGGAAAACAATTCATGCGCGGTACTGCCATTGACTCGCCACTAGTGCAGCCTTCACTGCGAAAGCGCAGCTGCGTGATCCATTGCACAGGCAAGTAGGGTGCCGCAGACCACTCCCAAAAGAAGTACAAAAAGCAAATGTAAAATGTAAATGAAACTGAAGTGAACACGTGACTGATTCGTAGCGTTGGTCTAAGTTTTATCTTGATTTGTATGGTTGCCGCTCTGTGCTTGGTCACGTGACTCTACGCGTGTTTTTTTGCGCAGCAAACTTGACGTGTCCTGGGAACATGGTTTACATGCAATGTGTACCGAACTGCATACGAACTTGTGATGATGTTGAAGCCGCTTCGAAATCAGTAAGTTGTCTGAAACCTCGACATCCGATTTTTTTACTTGAACTTGTTGCATTGCCCATAGTGGCTCAAATTACTTTCGGTAAAAATCAACCACGTAGCCTATATTCAAAGTGGGTTTTATCTGTCGCGGATTTGAGGATTTGATCTGTGACGATTTATAATAACTTTGTAATGAAACGTTTTTTTCAAAAATGTGCACTTGCTTGGCTCTCACGCACCTTTATATGGAAGAGCGCACTATATATTGCACTTGCTTCTGTTTATCGTGTTTTCTTCTCTTAGGCCACTGCTGGAAATGGAACTTGCGGCTACGGATACTTCACGGGCTGCCTCTGTCCAGCCGGACAAGTTCTAAGATTCAAAGATGGGAGTGAATGCGTGAGAGAAGAATGTACGTGTGCTGATAGCTAAACAGATTACTTACGATCACTGGGAGCAACGCTTGTTTAGCTTCATATTTCTGAAAAACTGAAATTTTGTAACAGCGTTACAGTGTGTTTTATGATGCTGGTTCCGTTCAGTTTTCGTTTGTTCGACTTGATACTGCTTGCCAGGCGTGGTGGGCTTACGTGATGCTGCGCCTCGTGCTTGTTTGAAGCCAGTAACTGTCTAGCGCTAGTTATACATCTAGCATATCCCGTACTTTTTTGATTGGATGCGATCTTGAGTTATGGTGAACGAAAGTTTGTGCGTTGACATGTTTAAACGAATAAATTGTTTTGTAAAATCGTTTTTTTTCGACCTTTTGAAAATGATGGTGATAAGAATTTTTCAGGTTGTTGCAACAAAAGACCTCCCTGCCTTGAGGAAAACAAAAATTTCGTTCCTGCGACAAATGGCACCAATTCGTGCGGGTGCATAGTTTACACAGGATCGTGCGGTAAGTTAGGTTCAAATTCATACTCTTACGCCGAAGAGCACTTACTGCAACTACTGTTCTTTTTTCAGTTTGCGAAGGTTGCGTCATCAATGGCCACATATACCAGGTTAGCCTGTCTTCTAACTCGAGGCATGTCTTATCTGTCGTGCTCATAGCCATAACTCTTATCGTTGCTTGTCAAAAATTGTTTGACTTAATTTCTTTAATGCCGATTCATTACCATATTTGTCTTCGTCTACACGAAGACAAATATGGTAACAAAAGACAAATATGATAAAAGACAAATGTGGTAAAGAGAGGGAGACTTAATTTCTTTAATGCCGATTCGTTACCACATAATATACTTAATTTCTTTAATGCCGATTCGTCACCACGATCTCGAGCATGTTCACACCACAATCGTTTCGTTTATATAACTGTTAGGGGGCCCAATTGTTTTAGCGAGTGTCGATCAACAGTTTACATTCTTTTGGTCCAATACACAGCATTCTGTCAAAATCCCGCTGAAAAGCTAAACATCGGAATCGGGCACACTCTGCCGCTTTCCGGTAGTAGTTCTTTCGCGCAGCTTGCTGCCTTGGTCTGACGATTTGTCACTGGCCAAAAATTTCTTGCAGGCAAACGAGACGTGGCAAGATGGATGCTTGGAACACACCTGTGTCCCGAGCAATGACGGTTGCTACGAAACCGTCGCGCAAGAAGTGCCGTGCGCAAGTCCTCCCACTTGCCCACATGGAATCAACTCGGTCTTACGCGAGTACACCCCTGCAGGAGCCTGCTGTCCGACGTACCAATGCGGTAGATACGTTACCAACATCTTGTCGCCTGCGTGTAATGAAGACTGTTGTTAGATTCCAGCTACCGTTGAACTTCAACCTATGCGTCTAAATTAGAGAGCAAAATACAGTGCTAGTGTATGTAGCAATTTTGTGAGAGCGGCGGCGACGTCGCACACAACTCTACGTATCTTCAGTCCTGAAATGTTATTCAATTAGAATTCGAGGAAAGCCGCGCTGAGCTAGCTGACGCACGTTGATTCAAACTTGGGTGACTTGTTAACTGCTCACAATATGCAACCACAAGGAATTGAAGCTATACTACTTGCAGATAAAACGTTATACTGTATTTGTAACTCCGCTTCTTTTTCAACTTCCCTTTAACGACCACCGGAGCCAATTAATTGGCTCGAGGTTTTTTTGTTATAACTCGCCAGCTGCAGCAGCTAGAGAGGTGTTCAAACCCTCTACGGATGCGGAAAGTCTTCTTGGTTCTATTTAAA
>Ga0210059_1009139_pt1 | contig 15510 bp, 6 predicted proteins | sample Ectturendosymbi2_FD_188042 | JGI IMG/M metagenome (GOLD analysis project Ga0210059, IMG submission 188042) | Ecteinascidia turbinata endosymbiont from Florida, USA - Sample 2 (SPAdes) (version 2) | ecosystem: Host-associated > Tunicates > Ascidians > Unclassified | place: Key West, Florida... | reverse complement strand
TGAGTATTTTTCTTCCATTGGAGTATCAATGGGGAATGGGATTCGTCCTACCAATACATCTTTCACTACATTTATGAAATCCATTTCCAAATCTTTTGTCCTCGATGGCACTTGTGCAGAAGAAGTCATTGCTTGTATAAATAATCTTAGAAACACTTCATCTAGTGGAATTGATGGCATATCAACCAAATTCCTAAAGCTGGCCAAAAGCACTATTGCCCCAATACTTGCAAAGTTGTTTAATAAGAGTATGGAATGTGGAGAATATCCTGATTGTTTGAAAATTTCACAAATTGTTCCAATTCCGAAATGTTCCTCTCCTTCCATACCCAGTCATTATAGACCAATATCTATTTTGCCAACAGTATCCAAAATATTTGAAAAAATTGTTTATGCAAGAGTAAGCAATTTTCTTAACAAAAATAAACTTCTTACAAACTTGCAATACGGGTTTAGAAATAATGCATCAACTGAATTAGCTGTATCTGCCATTTATGAAAGTTTTTTGGAAAACATGGATAAGGGTAAAAGCACATGTGCTGTTTTTCTCGATCTAAGCAAAGCGTTTGATACTGTTGACCACAAAATATTGCTACGTAAATTGATGTATTATGGTATTAGAGGTAAACAAAACTCTTTTTTTGAATCTTACTTAACTAATCGTAAGCAGTGTACTAAAGTAAACAATCATTCATCAAATTTTCAGACAATTGAGTGTGGTGTTCCTCAAGGTTCAGTAATGGGTCCTTTATTATTTTTAATCTATGTGAATGATCTTCCTTGTGCTTCTGGTTTTGAAACTACACTTTTTGCAGATGACACTTGTTAGCATTTATCTCACAAAGATATTAAAACGTTACAACTTAACGTTCAAAATGAGCTTGATAAAGTAGATACTTGGACAAGGTCTAACAGATTATCAATAAATTATAATAAAACAGCTTATATGATATTAACTACAACACGTTCTCAAAAATGCAACTTTAAAATTTCTATGAATGGTGTGAGAATACAGCAAACTGACAACAGGCCGTCCTTTAACAGCCGCAAAAGCCAATAGATTGGCGCGGACGTTTTTGGTTATAACTCGCCAGCCGCTATAGCTAGAGAGGTGTTCAAACCCTCTATGGATTCAGCAAGTCTAGTAGTTTCGAGTCAAAACAAAATTTTCAGTTTTGGGTTTGGGGTTCTCTTGGAGGGGCGTCACAAGTGGGGGTGTTTTCGTATTTTTATGGCCTACTTGCACGGCCCTGGACGCCCATCTAATGGTCCCACGTTTTATCCCAACTATTTTTATGAAACTAGGCTATCTCACGAGTCTTTATAGCCCTTGATTGACTTTCTAGCATATCTGGATGAAAAATTATGCCACAAAAACCAAAAAGTAGTCAAAAATCCTACCCCTAAAAAAGGTAGCCAGGGTGAAATAACACCCCTTTTGGATATGGCCATAACTCGCTGTTAGAATAGGCTAGAGAGCTGTTCAAACCCTCTAAAGATTCGTGAAGACTAGTAGTTTGGACTAAAAAAAAATTTTAGCTTGAGATCACAGGTTTTTTGTTGATGTTTGCAAATTCAGAGGTTGTTCATGCATATTTCTATGCATGTGGATAATTACGTCACTTCCGGGGAGTCGAACCATCCATCAGATTTGGTGACTCGAAGTTTTTTTGGATTCTAGGCTTCAATACGAGTCTTTAGAGGGTTTGATGGACTCTCTAGCATTTCTGGTTCAAAAGTTATGGCCAAACTTCCGGATTTTAATTAGGGAGATCCCCTGAAATTACTCATGCTTGTCCTCAACGATTTGAGTTTTTTTGGCCCCTACTTGGGCACCAGAAAAGCTAGGAGGTCGATCTAGGCCTCTAAAGCTTCATATTCCAGCCTAGAATACAACCAAACTTCGAGTTAAAATTGTGGCACTTTGTGGAGGTGATGACGTCACAATGAAACAACCAAAAAAAGCCAAAACTACTCTTTTTCTAACCCCACCCACCGAAAACCCCGAACCCAAACCTAAAATGTTTTTTTTCAGTGCCAACTAGAAGACTTCATGAGTCTTTCGAGGGCTCGTATAGCTTGCTAGCATCTTCTTGCGGGATGTTATCGCAGGTTATGGCCAGCCGCCAGTGGGAGACTCATGCATTTTCTGATTTTTCTGAATTTGGGGGTAAAATGGGTTTTTTGGGCCATAACTTTGGTTGCAGACATGCTAAAAGATCAAGCAAGGGCTCTATCGACGTGGGAGATCATTTAGTTTCCAAAATAAGTTTGAGCCAAAATTTTGACCCATTGAATTGGCGTCCAGGGCCCGTCAAAGTTGGTCAAAAAACACAAAACACCCCACTTTGCGACCCTCTCCCAGGCGAACCCCTGACCCAAATCAAAAAAATGTATTTTTAATAGAACCAAGAAGTTTTGCCGCATCCGTAAAGGGTTTGAACACCTCTCTAGCTATAGCGGCTGGCGAGTTATAACCAAAAACGTACGCGCCAATCTATTGGCTTTTGCGGCCGTTAGAGGGTTCCCTGTGATACTGTGATGAAAACTTAGCTCCACCCCCGTTACTTCCCTTTTGAAAGAACAGGGGAAGCAATACCCCCGCTCTCCGCGCATCCCTGAGAGTAACTGAAAAGTAGCCTACACCATTGTAGGCTAACTAATATACTCAACGCTGTTGTCCATTTGCAATTAGAAGTTTGCAAAAGTAGTCAGGATTTATTTAAACATTCTACAAATAAAAATAATTATAATTACTTTCAGAACCACATCAAATTCATTTCAACACGAAGTTTGTCAAATCATCAAAGATCAAATAATTACCTAAACATCAGATCTGATGTCGTAACCAGAACAACATGCTCTTAAGGTTTATCGCTGCGGTAGAAGCATGCACAGTTGCATGCACTGTGAATGCTGGATTCCCGTCCATTATGACGCAACTATAGAATGAGAACGAAGTGGAAAAGTTTGCAACCCTGGCTATCTGAAAGCATTGCGACGCAACCGTGCGTTAAACCAAACGTCACTAAGGTTCATAATTGTTTTCTTTGCGAACCTTGGTGACTTTGATGAGATTTTGCAACTGGGTATCAGCGACTGGCATTCGACATTTTGTAAATCGTAATTACTAGTATCCGCTAACATTTGACATTTCGTAATTGTTACGTGACATTCCAACCTTGAAAATGCTGCTCCCTGGACAGATGTCTCCCCTTCCTCCCTGGCTTCGCCATTGTCGTCAAGACAGAATTATAAGTTTGCTTCAAGTTATGCATACAGCCAAATATAGGCTACTAAAGTCGAACCAAGCTACAAAAACTACCATATTGACATATATTTGAAAACAAGTAGTTGCACATGCAGCGAAATGTTGAACCCAGTGGCATATTTTTACAAGCATTCAATTCAGTCATACGCAACTTTACCGCTAGCAGTAGCCAATGCTTCGAAGCCCCAACTGCTTTAAGTTTGTCGCTGATGCTGAGTTTTTACCGAATTAACGAGGAACCTATCGATCACGTCAAAAGCAACCTGAGCGAAACCTTTCCTAATGCTGCTAGCTTACTGCAAATGAATCATCCAAAATCAGTGCAAAACAGTGAGAAGAGCAGTTACCATCAACGTGTGCTGACGGAAGAACTCTTGCGAACTTTTTCCTTTGGCCACCACTCTCGACAAAGTAGCGAATAGCGGTAGCATGGTGATAGCTCGCTACCGCATTCGTTATTTCTTTCAAAAAAGAGCGGCGCTCCCGCTGACGCTACTGGAAAATTAGCTCGCTACAGTAGCTCGCTACTGCCAAGCTCTGTCTATAACACGTAACAAGTTTGACTGTTTGTAATAAGACGCGTTTTGTATTTGACTAGCTCAATTTAATTTACTTTCTCACCGTCATCAGTTACATGATACTTGTTTATTTCAAATGAACTGCTCATTATTTGTCTCTCACGTTTTTCTGCTGATATTCGTTTTTCCTCATAATTGGTGCCTAATTATTACCTGTACTGTAACGTTTCTGGTCTGTACGGTGTCTTCATGTTGGCTAAATGAACTGTATATGAGACTGAATTTGCAGTCTGTTGTTATTTGGTGTATCGAATATTCTTTTTTTTCTTTTGTTTTCAACATCTGACTACAGATCAGGGATCACCAACCATTTTGAAACTACGAGTTACTTTTTGTGTACCAATTAATGCGTAGGGCTTCTAGTTTGATACACACTTCTGAAATAAAAGTGTTGCTCAATTTACTTTCAATTATTTTAGAAGTGATATTCGTTAATGTGAAGACAGTGATCATGCTAACGCAGGGGCGGAGCTAGGGGAGTGCCAGGGAGGGCCACTGTTCTCCCCCAAATTTTGCCTGTCCCCCCAAAAATTAGGTCTCTTTCTGTAGGTCTCTTTCTGAAAGTCCTACACAGACCACTGACAGCTCCCTTGTTGCAAAACTGGCCCCTCCAGTGGCCCCCCCGAATGAAAATGTCTGGCTCCGCCCCTGTGCTAACGTTATTTTTAGAACAGGTCCGCGGGCGACCTACTTGGTCTTTGCAGGCGACCTGGTGCCCGCGGGCACCACGTTGGTAGCCCCTGTTATAGATAATAGCCACATTCTACTGGTTGTAGTATTTTACACAATTTTTAGGGACACCTTGACAAGATAACCTTCGGGTTTTTGGGTGTCCCTGCCCCACGTTTACTTTTTGTTGATGTGCGTGTGTACTTATGTTTTATACGGGCGGCTAAAGCTGAATACAATACAATGTGATGCGTTGTACCTAAGTATTTTTGTACTCTTGTGTTCTTTTTACTGCCGCGTGACATGGACCATGTGTCTGAGATAATCACGTAAAGTATAAACATAACTGGAATGGCCCTCCATGTCTTGTAATGCAGCAACAGACCCTTTCCTAGTTTTTTTGACTTGATGCAAAAAGTCAGAATAACGCCCAAATGCGTTCTTCAGTCAACAGCGAACCAGTTGAGCTACTGAAGCGTTAATAACGAGTCATATTCATATGGCGTTGAAGTCAGAAGGTTAGGGGGGAGCGGCGATTTCAGTAACCTTTGGTGGTCAAGTCTCATTACGGCTTAGCTACTGTAAGAGAGATGAAGTAGCTTATACTTCAGAACATAGCTGTGACAAAACAATGGGCGACAAAATGGCCTAATATCACGAATGCTTTTATCCGAATTGTACAAAATTATGGTGAATAGTTACTTTCGTAGGTTTTAGGTTGGGGGCGATCCCTCCCTGGATTCGCCCTTGGATCAAGCTATTGCTTCCAGATCGCATCCTGAGACCAAAACTCACCAAAATACAGTGTGGTCCAAACAGATGTGTCCATTTATGATAAAGTAGCATTTTATGTTTAAAGGAATACTTTGCTATTTAGTTTTCATAAGACTGTCTTACAGACATGTATGTTTTGTGCGCTTTAAGTTGTTTCCGCGTACACCACCATTTTGCGAGAACAGCTCAATACTTGTAATGTGTTCGATCCAAACTCAGCAGCGCTGCAGCTACATTGAAGTTTGTAAACGCAGTGCTGTAGCAGCCCCTCTGCTCCCCTAATGGTGATTTCTAAAAAAAGATTTCGACGTTGCGGCACATCACGTGGCCGAATGGCCTTCACAACAAAAAATCCTAATTTTTACTTTTATCTTAAAATTTCACTATTTTTTGTTCCACTTGCAGACAGAATCTCGACAGAACCGTCGCCAGGAAGTCTTCAAGCGGGGGATTCTTGTTTGTGCAGGCGGCTAGACATTCTGAAAATTTATATTTAATTTACAAAGCAGCATTTACAAATTGTTTAAAAATTATAAAATATTTTCCCGCAAATACCCAAAATAGGCTCGTAGTTTGCAACCAAAAATTTTGAACGAGCTTAACAAAAGGAATTACGTCTTAATCATTGTCATTCAATTAACGACGATTATTTAGGGATGTTGTACTGAAATGCAAATGTTAATGAAAATTTCCAGGAAATCAGAAGCAAGCCTATCGTTCAGTTTTGAAAACACTGTTGCCGAAGGAATAAACTTTGAGGCCGGTCAAAGCAGTGCGCCGCGATGAACGTCTTTTATTTACGCAAATTGGTAGACTTTTACTATGGGCAGTGGATTTTGCTAAAGCATGCGTATCGTGCTTTTAACTGGCCGAAATACGCATGCAGAAACCTTTCTGATGTCTAAACCAGAGGCGTAACGAGGTTAGATGGCGCTCGGGACAAGAAGCAAGTTTGCCGCCCCCATGTTCGAACTTGAAGTTTATCGGAAGCAAATGTATCATATTGAAAAAAGTACTTGCAACATTGTTGGTTACAAAAGTTAACAAATATACACTAAGGCCTACGGGAACGCAATGTGGTTAACATCCATAACCCACTAACTGCAATACTCTGTTGGGACAAGTTTAGCAGTGATTGCTAAATGAATTCTTCCAATAACACTAGTAAGCTCCATCTTGCTGTCTGAACCAGAGTTGTAAACGGGCCTCATTTTGAAGCTCGAACCCGGCCACAGCCCGACATTTATTTTTGAAGCCCGATTTAGGCGCGAAAGCCAAATTTACCACAGATATGCGCGACTGCGGTATATCAAACAACACAGTTTACGGGCATATAGCTGCAGGTACACGGTTTTATCACACCCAAAATAGCAATCACTTTGACTAAAACATGGCTTAATTTTTTTAACAAGCACAGGCTTAGCTTGTTAGTCAAAGATATTACTGTGGAATGTGATGTTTCTAAAGAAAAAAAGAAACTGTCACGAAACTATCCACGATGGTGCTATAGGCATAAAAGAAACTATCTTGGATAGCGCTATAGCCATGAAAAGCGGATGGTATACCATCGTTCCTTAAAACTAGCCAAGGATCGCGCAAGTGATTGATCTTTTTGAAGCAACGTTATCGCGCGCTAATGTCCATACCTCTGTCGCCTTCTCAAAAAGGGTGTGAGACTTATGCGAGCAGAGAACAAAAACGCAGTTGTGTTTGCAAATAAAATTACCTGAAGAAAAATCACAGTCACTTCACTCACTGAAGCCACGGCGGTGAGCACAACAAATGCACGTCACGAAAGAAAACAAATCGTTACTCCGAATGTTATAAAAAACTTTTGTAAGCAGGCCCGAAACATTTTGACAAACTTAAGCCCAAGCCCGGCCCAACTTACAACTCTGGTCTGAACAGCAGGCTGCGCAAATGTGCAACTTTGGTCGTAAGCACAAAAAGTATCTTGCTTCTATGCAGTACAAAATACGAGAAGACTATCTGGCGCTGGGCTAGCCATAATACATTTTTCAGAACAATCACTGTACAAATGACGCTGATCAAGTGGAAGTTTGACTTCTGGACGTATACAACTAAGCATGTAGGCTAACATCACGTTCAACACTCCAAAGCAATGAGTGCTGACGCTTTACGCTCAAGCCTCAAATACGTTTATTCCCTCACAAATGTATCATAAATGATCAGGCGATGTTATTGTAGGAAACAGCGGCAGGTGCTGCTTTCTGTATAAATTACAAGACAGAATAGAATACGGATTGATGAAAACTTCACTGATTTCTAGTGCTTCATCATTCAATTTGTGAGGTTGAAACTTTGTTTGGGGAGGCTAAGTCCACAAAAAAAGCGTGGCGACGGGACTAAATTTTGAGCTTCCCCAGTTGGAGGGTATGGAGTGCGGCTGATACGGCTTTGTGTAAACGTCTCATGGGGAATTCTCCTGATGTCAGTTCGAATGTTATTCTTGAGCGCATCAGAAGTTTGGGGATTGTTAGAACAGACCCTATCGTTTAGGGATCCCCACAGAATATAATCCAAAGGGGCTAGGTCTGGAGAATGTGCAGGCCAAGGGTGGTCCGCATCACGGAAGATGAGCTTGTCTCCACGGAAGTAACTATTGAGGTATTCGAGTGAAGCATTGGAGCAATGCGGTGTTGTTCCATCTTTCTCGCTTCCGCCTCAGTGCCGGGATTGATGTATCGTTCTGTGTTCACAGTTTTTCGGATGTTCATCAATATTCTCGAACCAGTATGGTCCGATAGAGCCATTACGCCCCAACACGCACCAGAAAATTACTTTCTCCGCACTAAGTGGGCGATACTGATGCTCACGAGGCCGAGCCTGTTCCAAAAGCGCATACAGTGCTCTTATTTGTTCACGTGACCAATAAGGTGGAAATTTCCCTCGTCTCTGAAAAAAATGGATTTAGAAGAAATCAGGATTCACTGACTGATGGTTTGCCCAAAAGCACGTACTTCAGCCTTATTTGCATTTGTCTGAAGTAAAATCTGCTTTTCATACTGAAACAAGTGAAGATCCTGGTGCATTATGCGCATAACTGAACTCCTTGAAATATCTGTCTCCTGGAACAAATATATTTTGGATTTCGTTAGAGACTGCTCCCAACATTGTCTCGGTGACGATGTGATTTTCTGTCCTGACTGCGGCCGGCCACTGCGACCTTTAATGTCATCCTGTACACTCCCATCTCACTGAATTTGTCCAGGAGGCGCTTTGTTGTGAGGCTGGTTAGAGCGTTTCTGCACGTAAAGTCCCGCCGAAATAGTCGTTGAGTTAGGACAACTGATTTCGTCGCGTAATAGGCCTCTGCAATCGTGATCCTCTCTTACACGGAATATCTTGCTGCTTGATTCATAGAAGCTCTAACTATGATTTGCCTGGAAAACAGAGGCCTGGGTTAAATGAAATGATAGCGATAATAAAACGGATGCATCTTTTTGGACTGCCCTTTAGATTGTCTCGCACTCCATTACTGTATAAAACATACGCGCAACTCTTTCCTTCAACAAAAGTTCAGTTTGTGTTCCTCCACTGGGATGTAATAACAAACTTGCAAAAGGTTCAGTCAGCGAGGATCTTTTTATTACAAGCACAAAATAAGGTTCCAGAGAGAAACCTGGACCAGAAAAGGGCGTTGCGACTTTAAGTATGTCATCCCCCAAACACAATGAGCAAAGGTATAAAAGCAACGAATATTTCAAATGAACACAAAAGAACAACTGTTCCGAGCAAATCATTGAACCATTGCAACATCGACTCGATACACGTAATGCATTTTATGAACTTTTCTTTCACACATAGGAAAGCAGGAAGCATGTGCTAAGGACCCTGTATCTAATCAAAAAATAAACTTGCTTCACACGATTTTATGACAATTAAAATAAGACAGTCGCCAACAGCAAAATTGTGCGTTGTTGAAGCAAGGTGGTTTTACACAACATCAACGAAAGAGGAAAAGCCAGTGCGAACTTCTGCTGGGAAGGCTATCATCACTCAGACGCGCTATCAAATACAGTGACAACTTATGAGCCATAAGCACACAAAGTTGTAAAACTTTTACCAAGCTACATCAGAAACGAAACAATTTTGTTAAGAACAGATTTCTACACGTATAAAATGCACAATTGCATCAAGTACAAAATAACGCATCTTCTCTCTCCAATCAGAATTTCTCTTTGCCAACATTAGTAAGTTTACTTGCCACCTTAGTGGTCCTCCAACACAAACAAGTCGTAGCTGTGTCTTGCTTGTTTTATCCCACCTTTGTAATTTCCTAGCTATTCAACATTCGCCAAAGATTTCAAGTCAATTCCCTCCTATTTATTACGTGTGAAACGTCTTCAACCAAATATTGATGCCAACAAGAGGGCTGGATGAGTAGTTGACCCATATGATCTTTCGTAAATCCTTTGTGAATCAGATATTTTAGAACACATCGATTCGCTTAACCTGAAGTTTTTAATGTTTTTGTATTCTCATCAGCACGCAACGAATTCCTGCTCTTAGCTCATGTTCTCTCTTCCTCTTGTTGCATTGTGTTATTTTGTGATTTGAGTCACAGAAATGCATGCACAAACAATTACCATTGCGACGGAGATAAAGCAAACCTGAGCAATTCAAGTTAAATGCTAAAAATTGTTGTACAGTGCAAGTTCCTTTTTTCACGTTCCACCGAGATTATATAGAGCTGAAGAGAGTACTGGCGTAAGACGCGCGTATGCAAGAGGGCAGGAGTATCCAACCTTCATTTTTATGCGTACCCACTAAGACCTAGAGCAGCTATGTCCAATCCGTGGCCCTTGGGCCGCATGTAGCCCAATGAAAGGTTTTGTGCGGCCCAGTTTAGGTTTCCGCTGTAGTAAAAGTCTCCTATGTACTGACAACCTGTCCTTATTTTGACAATCTTGAATTTGACAATTTTGATGCAGGTGGTGGTCTTCAGTGCCACTTTATCACGTCTGTTACCATTTCAGTTGGGATTCGAACGCTTTCAGTGTATTAGATTAAGCTAAATCTGGTTTATTAAGATCAAAGTAAGCCATTAACTGTGCGGCCCTTATAAATATGTCATTCAATCTGCGGCCCTGGTTAAAATATTGACATAATTTTTGGCTCAGTAACCCATTTGGGTTGGACATAGCTGGCCTAGAGTCAGTGGTTGTCTCACAATTTGAAGCGCGCGTAGATCTGAAAGAAAAATACATCAACTTATTTCACTTAACAACTACGAGAAATTTGATGAACAACATGAGTATCAATTTTTCTTCACCACGTCACTGACTTCGCCAATGAAATGGAACAATAAGAGATTGAAGTACTGTAGCGTGATTATTGTAATGCAATGGATCACAACAACAGCTTCAAGAGGTATGATGTATTACCTCGATCAACAGTAAAATGTTACGAATATTGCAGATTTTATTCCTAATATTTCGTAATGATGTGCATAATAATAAGTCGACTAAAAAGCTGCGCTAAAAGTGTGACGGTTGTGCGGCATGCTTCCGTAAGGAAAAGGCCGAGGAATTACCTAAACTAAGGGAATCAGAAAATTAGGGACAATTGCTTTTAAGACCTGTGCGCAATTTGATGAAGAAATAATGACAACGTGCATACGAAGGAGAACAACTGCATGTCAATTGAACACTTAAAATGCATCCTACAAAGACCAAAACGACTGTTCGATACTGGCTAGTGAAAGTGCTCAGATTCAGTTCGTTTTCAACATAACTGGTGCTATCCAGGAAAACTAACCGCAGACCCTCTGTACTGCGAAGTGTTCACAGTAGATTTGCGAATCACTGAACTGGATATGATAGCACGAAGAAAGCTGAGAAGCAAATAAACAATTGCGCTACATCACAGCCACTCGCGTAAAACTTGGCAAATGTGAGAATGACCAAACAGCACTTGAGTAAATTACATTGCGAGAAAGCCATCACACTTGTGCTGACGTCACAGGCTTGTCGACGTCATGACCCGTTTGAATAGGTGCACCAACAATAGCGTATTATAGTAAAACTAAAAAACGCTCAAAAGCCACTGACTCACTTTTGAAGTGATTAAATCACTAATTACAAAAATGATTAGAGCAAAATTGTGTTTATATTTGTGAGTTCCCCGACTTGCCAAATGCACATTTGCGAACGTGCTAGTTTAATTATCTCACAGTTATGAAATAAATCTGCAAACTAATCCGATTCTTCACAGAGTTCTATTCAAACAAAGCACAGCCGTCACTGCAGTAAACAGTTGCATATAAACTGCTCTAATGAACCGCCGTCCACCTACTGACCGCCAGCGAACACTACTCTTGTTGTACGAAAACCTTTCCTTCGGCTATTTGATTTTCACCTTAGCCCAAAGTACCTAACTTTCTTCCACAGAAGCCTTCTGCCTAACAAACATCGGATCTTGTACCAAGTTCAGAAACTGTAGCCCATTGATACATCCTCGCAGCTTCTACTGGTGCTTTGTTTCGTACTGTCAGCACGAAGCCCACATTTCCTTATCTTTTCAAAGTTACGGAACCTCACTAAACATTATTTCCTCCTAATGACCGATCATGCACGTTTTTGTGAACAAGAACAGCTGCAAACTTTCAAAAATCTTTGCGAAAAAAATTTTACTCTTGTGCTGTGATCAAAATTCCAGGAGTAGCATTTATTAGTTTCTGTCACCTCGGCCTAAACGCCACTTGTAATGCAAGGTCTTAAGCCACATTTTTACAAGAAACCAGTGCTTTGTCTGGTAGTACAGTTGATCAGCTGTTGCTGCCGAGCTCAACTTTTCTATGTGAAAACGTGATCGGTGCGATGAAAGAAAGCTTCGAACCAGAACTTCGTCATTCTAAGCAGGTAAAAAGACTACTTTGGAGGAATAAGAAACAAGAGAGAATTTAGCAAATGAAGGAATGTGTCGTCACGAAACTTTGCAACGGAGACAAGAACAATAGCGGAGCTGCTCTCAAACCTATTTTTTAAAGATTTGTATTTATCAAACTTATAGTTTTGTATTAATAAAAAAAATCAAATTGATGACCCAGCCTCAATATTATGTTGCTGCTCTGGTGGGATTCGGACCGGACAGAACAACATCGTCTCGTTCGGGGCTGAAACAGGGGTCCGGGCGAAACATAGGGGAACAGGAAAAACACTACTGAGAATGACCTCGACCACGGCTCTCGTGAATGTTTCAAGCAACAAAGTTATTTCGTATTTTTCAAATAGCAACGAGATCTCATGATAGGTTTCACGCGCAAGGATGTGCCCTTCACACCTGAAAAATAATGCAGCAGAAGAAAGAATTCCATCACCGTTTACTGTGGAGAAAAGGCAGAAGGATTGAATAGCAATAGTGATCAGAGAAGCTTAATTTCAATAGTTGAACCGCAACTAAAAATTTGCTGTCCTCGGTCACGTTTTCCACGACGCCAAATTGCCAGCAACAGTCAATAATATCGATGCAAATGAAATTTCGTATCTTGTCCAAAACGGAGCACGACGCAGTAGAATTGCTGTGTGACCAAATAGTTATGAAGACAAAGCATTCAACTCTCTACAAACAACAGCGTTTGTTGCATCAGCTGTCCATGGGAAACAAGTTGAAACAGCTTTCACATGAAACACAAATTGGTTGGACAGCTTTGACGATTTAACACACTTTGAGATTGCCATGGCTCGCCTAAGCCCTCACACGCAGACGCGGGTCCGCGGAGTAATACTTTTTGGCGGTGTGGCAGTTAACAAATATATTCACAGAAGTAAGGATACATCCCATTTGAAAGCACGCAATGCAGAGTCATCTTAAGATTTGTGAATGTGCAAGCATTGGCAACACATTTTCATTTGAAGACATGTTGTGCTCGCTATTCCAACTACGAGAAGTTATAAAAAAGTCTGTATGTAAGGTCAATGAAGCTTACAGCAGGATAATGTGTGAAGACCTTCCTAGAATAGTTGACGAAATGAGTAAGAATTGAAAAGAAATGTACGTCGTAGCATTCCTATCAAGTGATGACGTCACAACTTTGTACCGTTAGTGGTCACGCCCTCTTTGTAGGTCATCGATGATTTAAACTGGCTGGTTATGTCGTGGATGCTTCTGCCTTTCGTTTCAGGAACTTTGACGAAAGTGAAAATCCAGAAGATTACCAGGAGCACGGCGAAGATGATGAACGTGTAACCACCAATTACCCCATCCAGTGGTGGATATCTGCGATCGCAAAGGATTGTACGTCACGTGAAATGTCACAAAGGTTCAAGAAAAACACTTGTCAATTATCGTGCTCCGCAAACGGTTTGAAGCAAAAAAAACATGGTTTGTTAATAGTTACCACGAGACAGTTTTTCAATTTTAGGGCGGTTGAAATCAAGGAGTCGCACCCTTGCAGGTTCTCACAAGGTACAAACGATATTAATTGCAATGCTTAATTTTATAATGATAAGGCCAAAAATACTCGTGATCGCCACTGTTGTCTCTAACATAATGCTCTATATTTACTAAAGCGATGGACAATGTCGGGCATTCAAACGTCTGTGCGTAATCGTTTGTCAGACTTTCTCTAAGACCAAAACTGAAAAAGATTTAGACCACTGGTTCCCAACCTTTTTTGATGCATTCCTCCTTTTGCTCATTTTTAGGACTTTTCATTCCTCCCCTATGAACTTTAATTCCTTCCCTGTTTGGGTTCGCACGCCAGTATTAACTACAGTCGGAACAATGGTCTTTATTGACGACAATAACTTGATTAACAAAAGGGAAAAAACTATTTGTTGTAAAATAATGGCATTGAAGTTTGTCAAAAAACGTGTCATAGTCCACTAAAAAACTTAGAAATCTAAAAGTGATATAACTAATTGCAAGAGCCAATGCCAACTTAAAAAAGAAGTACAGCACTTACAATGAATGGGTATATTCACAATAAAGTTGAAATTCCTCCCCTAAACTCACGAAATTCCTCCATGGGGAGGAATTTCTCCCCGGGTTGGGAACCACTGATTTAGACAAAACGTATTCGGAACAAATGACAGTCAAATTGCTCAAATTTCATTCGAAGCAACGCAGACAAAGTCAAACTTACGCCAGAGCCACCGCAAAATTGCCGAACCAGTTCACGAGACCAGCGACGCTGACTGCTGCAGGTCTAGCATTCTGGTTGAATATTTCGGCAGTAATGAACCAGGGTATTGCTCCAGGGCCGGTTTGGAAGAAGGCCACAAATAGGAAAATCGGAACCAGGGTCAGCCAGGCAGTCACTTGGGTTTGTTGAAGGTTTAGAAGAACCTGCACAGGTACGATTTATATCAAGCTGTCACAGACAGACAGCCGTTTCTTGCACTTTGCATGCTAAGATAACCGGCATAACTGCACAGCCAACACCGTCGCTGTTCAAACTGTGTGTACTAAAAAAAAGTAGCAACAGTGTAATGCTATTATTGGTGAAGTCGACGATGACGTAATTCCACGATGTAGCACATTCTCCAAAACAGTTTAACGTAGGACATGTTGCACAGTAGTTAGTCTGCAGCCAACATCTAGGGCAAATGGCAACGTACAACAGAAGAAAGTTTTATTACGTGCTCTTTCTACACCAAGCAAAACCTTGAGTCAGTGGTTCTTAATCGGGGGGGGCGCGCCCCCTCATAGGGGCGTCAATAAATTTCCAGGGGGGCGTGAGCTCTTACATGCTCTACAACATAGAAAAATTTTGAACGGAAATGTGTCCCTTTCAAACGTCACGCCAGTGCTAATTTTACGCCGTTACATGATATTTGGCGTAGTTTCGGCAGAGATGGAAGTTGGGGTTAAGTATCTTGAAATTTTGCAGGCAAATATTCAGGGGCCCAACTAGGGGACTGTTTAGTCGGCTTGCCAAGTCCCTTTAACAATAACATCTGCGCCCTTATTGCATTTGACACAGCTCCACGCAGCGTGCGATGCCGCTTTGGCTTTCAGTATTTCGACGAGTTGCTGCAATGCGGCCGTTAGGGTGCATTTCGAAATCGTGTTGTTTCGGATCAATTGCGCTCTATGATTTTTATGTGAGGCTTGGCTAAGCAAAAACCCATGTAAAAGAGAATTTGATTCTGGTGATGTTTAGGGGGTCCACATCGACTTCGAAAACTTCGATTTCTTCTGTTTTTATCTTATTGGTTACATTTTTCGTGTGTCAATTTCATGTTATCCAAC
>Ga0210059_1009138_pt1 | contig 15511 bp, 10 predicted proteins | sample Ectturendosymbi2_FD_188042 | JGI IMG/M metagenome (GOLD analysis project Ga0210059, IMG submission 188042) | Ecteinascidia turbinata endosymbiont from Florida, USA - Sample 2 (SPAdes) (version 2) | ecosystem: Host-associated > Tunicates > Ascidians > Unclassified | place: Key West, Florida... | reverse complement strand
ACTTATGATCTGCTTTGTAGTACATTATATGTGTGAATAATAAGTTTTTCATCAAAACTAAGGAAAATTTATGCGCGTAACACCTCAAGGGGGGGCCCCCAAAAAGGGGGGGCCCGAGGCAAGTGCCTCGCTCGCCTCTCCTTAAACACACCACTGTTAACAATAAAGTTCTTCGGTCGCGTTCACTCAGAGAACGTCCCGCAAAGTTCCCAATGTCAATAATCTTATTCATGCTTGGGGGATTCGCCGAAATATCATCGCTTCCAGTTGCACAAGATGCCTGTGGCTGCTCTTCTACCGGTGGGCTGGTAGGCCTACTGTTCTGATACCGGTCAATAAAAACTTCGAGGCTGCTTGCCCTTATCTGTTTCATACGAAGATGAATGTCTTTTTAATTTCACCACAAACTTGTCCGATTTCAATCAACAAATATCGCTGACTAAAGAGCGGCGTGCAACTGATTAGCAGAATAGCTAATTAATTCAGCTTGCAGTTAGCGGTCACTCACACCTCGCACTGCATATCAGACAGTCTTGCCACTGGGGTCAGTCTCGTTAACATCACATTATTACCTTTTTCAACATCAGATTTTTACAATACAGTTTAATATAAGCTAAATGCTTCCATTACCAATACAGTCCCGTCGCATGGGGTCTTTGGTGGGCTTATCCCCCCCAAATTGAAATATCAAACACTTTAAATCAGTGGAGTTTTTGTCAAATTTTAGAATGTCAAGCCCCCCTATTGAAGACTTTCTGGTGACAGTTCTGTACCAATACCTAGCAAAGTGCGATAACCCACGTTGAATCCGAAACTGAGCGAAGTATCGTCATTAGATGGAAAAATCGGTTAGATGCGTAACGTGTTATGTTATTCCCAATGCTGGGAAGAGAGCTTCTGCAGTTTGGAACGATTACCAAACACACATGAGAGTGAGAAATCGATGAAAGAAACTTAAAAATTATGAATCTAACTATCTTCATCCTGAAAGGATAAAAACTGGGGTAAAGAAACAACAGCTCAGTCAACATCAGATATGCTGCCAAAACATCAGACATTTCTCTCAAAACATCAGAAGTGGTAACACCGATGCATATCATCCACGTGTGTACATTAGGAAGGTCCCAGCTTTGTGACGTATAAGCTACACATCAATCGACACTGTTGGTAGTTCAAATGTCATGCTTGTTTCCACACTGGCAGAGCACGGCAACACCCAGCTCTTGTTATGTATGGTAGCGCAAAACACGCAGGAATGAAGAAAGCTGCTTCAATATTTCTCAAATCTCGAAAATTCGTAACAGCTTGGTTTGATAACGAATGTGTTGCTACGCCTGTGGTACTGCCAAAGAACATTTTGCAATGCACCCGATCTCCACTTACAGTACAATGTTGGTGAAAAAGTAAGAAAATAAACATCAATATTCTGATCGCTAAGGGGGGGCTTGAGCCCCTTCAGCCCCCCCCCCGTCTGCGCCTTTGATCCTACATAGCATTCAATTGTCAAGTAGTGGGCAAAAAACACTGTTACGTCTTACGTCACAAATCGCAACAAACCATGATTATTACAGCATTGCAACTAAACTTGGAAAAGCATACCAATATCTGTTGCTGCAGTTCCAATACACTTTCGATAAAGAGAAAAAACTGTGTTGCAAGAAAAGTTTGACCTAACGATAAATTTTGGCCTACTAATAAATTTTGAATTTTTTTGACCTAATAACTTGGTATTCCCTCATGGTATGAGCATGAAATTGGGCTTGTGGACGTTTCATAAGCTTTAGAAAAGGCAGAAAAAATTAAATTTTATTGACTTTTGGTTGCCCTAGTGATGACATTATGAAAACTGTTCTGTTTGTTACATCACAAACTATATTTTAGTGCATGTGTCGCAGTTCGGCAGTTGTTAGACTGGTAGTATAGCAGCAGGCTACGCAGTAGGGCGGAGAACAATTCCTTGTATTAGTAACTGTTGGGCTAGGCCACAGGGTCTACAGAAAATTATACTTTATTTGGGGGTCAACGTGCAGAAAAGTTTGAGAACCACTGATCTAAAACATTGGTCCACAAACAAGTATGGACTCAATACTGCCCGTGGTCTAACCCCATTAGTCACATGAAACGGTTCAGGCAAATGCTTGCCCCATTTTATTTAGATCGTTTGTTCCTTGTACCAATGTTTTAGTAACCGCACAAAACACGTTGGCACCATTCTTTTAATCAATTTCTCAAATAATCTCATGTGTGATACTCGATCGAATGCTTTTGAGGCAGCTAAAAAAAGCAAGCACTGATAAACCATGGGCTACGAAGTATGAAACAGTTTGCTTCAACAAAAATGTACATTGGTCAGTACCATGACCAGCCTTAAAACCAAATTGATTGTCTGTGGTTTCAAGGAATGGAGAGATGGTAGATAAAATGAATTGTTCAAGTAGCTTTGACACCACTGTGGCAACTGCCGCACGTTAGTAGTTTGATGTGTCAGACAAATTCCCATTTTTGTTTTTGCATATGGGAACTATAGTTGTGTTCAAGCAGGAATTGGGTAGGAAACCGTGAACAATACACATTAAACAGTAAACTGAGAAAAAACACTGAGATTCACCTGCATACAGCAAGTGCTCCGCAGAAATAAAATCAGGCCTTGTTTAAGGGCAGCTTTCGATGCAGTGACATCACCGAAACAACAGAACACATGGGCATTACAGTTCGCAGATAGTTCTCCTTGCAGTCTATGCTATTCTCCACAAACTCTGCAGATTCATTGGCAGAGTCATCAGAATCCAATATTATCTTGTAATGGTCTTTCCACATTTTAACAATCTCTGAACCACCACTTACTCCACTCACATGGGCGTCCGCAGGGGGGCAAAATTGGCATTTGCCCCCTTAGGAAATTGTGATTAAAAATAAAAAATGTTAGAAAACTTGAATCTAGCAGCTAAGTTCCGATAAAATCATTTGATTGTTGCAATGACAGTTTATTTGCCGATATGACACTAACACTGCCAGGCCCGTAACCAACTTGGGGCACCAGGAGGGGCGAAGAGTTTTCTGAGAGGGGCCCAAATTTTTTAAACTATGTTCAATATTTCAAACTATATTTAACACATTTTTCTAGGGGGGCGGAAATTTTTCTAAGGGAGGCTTCGCCCCCCTGCGCGCCCCTGCTTACGGGCCTGGACACTGCACAAGAGCCAGGTTCACTGTTCTGGTGTCATGCAATAATGAGATTACAGACCGCTCATGTCGGCTGCTTTTCCTGCAGAGGCAAGTTGCAAAATTTACTAGCGGATTGTTCTACTGTTGGTCTGTGTTGCGTAACAGTACCATGGCAAGGAATCTTCAAACGTTCACTTCAAGTTACGGTAGTCGGCATTTTTTCGCATGTGACCCGGGTTCCCTCTGCGTTTTTTTCCACCCAGATCTGCTTTTTTAGTCGACCTGGGTGTCTAGTTTTAATTACAAAAAATCGCGTTAAATCTGGGTTTTTTGAAGTGATAAAATAATCAGCAACTTCAATGTGTTCGATGATATAACGATAACTTGTATATTGCAGTGTTTGCATGCGCTCATCTGGTGAGAAAGTACGCATATCGGATGAAGCAGAACGTTTTCAATCTGTTTCGTATCCTCATATAAGATCACCATCGGCAAGACCGGCCCTAGCAGGTGCGGGGCCTAATGCAAGACCTGGGCGCGGGGTCCAACGCAAGACCTAGGCGCGGGGCCCCTCTGAGCAGTGATTTTATGACGTCATCGTGTTAAGTCAACCGTGTTACGATCGTGAGAGAGCGCAAATATAAAGTACTAACACGAGAATCGAGCACGTTTCCTCACGTTCGATAATACGGGAAAATCGCTCGTTCTGACGAGAGCGTTCTTTGTTAACAATGAAGTTTGTATGGCGTTTCTACTGAATTCTCAAGCGCAAGGTGTATCTGGCAAAAATGAACAATCTACCTAAACACCATGGCGCGGGGCCCAATGCAGCTACATCGGTTGCATCGGCTTAAGGCCGGCTCTGAATCGGGGTTGTATACATAATGCTATTGTCTCTAATACTAATTGAGGAAGCAGTGAAACAAGGGTTGGGACTCATTGTTTAAATTTCGATGTTTCCGTATGCATACAAATTAATAAACAAATTTCAATCAGAGGAAGGCATTGGGATTATACTTTTGTAGGATTTTAGATCCAGCTACAGTTCAAGATCGCACAAAGTTTCCTAGTTTAATGACAAATGTACTCCTACAATTAATGAGAGATATCATCAACGGAGTATGTTACCAGCGTTATGAAAACGTCTTGAGCAACAGAAAGGTCGTCCAATTGGGTCCAAACGTTCATGTTTGCGCTGCAGAAAAAATTTTGGAAGAGGAACTATAATTAAATCAGTATTCGATTGTCGTTTCAATTCAAATAAGCACACTCATATGTTTTGTTCGTAATGCAAGCTTTCTGGGTTTTTATTGTACGAATCTGTTTTTTTTTTGGTGTGCAATCTGGGTTTATTTTAAATCACTGAATGGGAGTCCTGAATGTGACTGTTGAACACAGACATCTTGGCAAGTAATGCAGCGAGACGGTGACACTGCTGATAGCGGTAAGCCACGTATACTGTAGTTTATATTGTGTGAAAAGAAGCATGAGTAAATCTATAGCAGTGCTTCCATAAGTTTCAAAAATCCATTGTTAGTGTGAGACTTGTGACCAACGCGACGGAGTGAATAGCTTAATCAAACGACTTCTATGCAGGTTTCTTTTCACAAAGTATAAAAATACGTGGCTTGTTAGAATACGTCTATGCTGACTTGTGGGAAAACGTCTTTATCATGAAGGTTTGGTTCTGACTTCGTAGTTAGCACTAAGTGCAAAGCTATATTTGCTGTGGCGAGTTTTCGTAATTCATCTGTTCAGCTTTTTAAAGCCAACGTGGTGTTCTAACTTTAGTAAGTTGGCCGATAGTTTTGCCAATATATACTTATATTCTCACTGCTTGAAACAGCTTTAGAAAGTGTCTAACTTTCTTGTTTTTTCACCGCTCATGTTGTTCTGGCCGTTGATTATTCTTACATTATGACTTATTTGTGGAAAGTGCTCGAAAAAATGGATATTAGGCAGTTTATGAAATGAAAAAGCATTTCTGATAGCCGAAGTGTAGAAAACATTTCAGAAAAAAGATTGATAATTGAGGTTCAACCAGTACAGACTAATGGGGTAGAAAGGGTGAAGCGTTTTTTGAACGTCCATTTGCATTGCATCGTCAGCAACCTGAAAAGGATAAGCAAAATTTCGATGTTGCCCCTCACCTGGAAAAATTTCTGCGGACGCCCATGCCCACCCACCGCTGTTGGTAGTGATGGAGATCTGTTTTTGTTGTTGACCTTCTGCCAAAATGTCTTATTGGTTTTATCAGCCTGCAATGCAGCAGCTAGTCCATTGACTTTGTGTATTTCAACATCTTTGCGGCATTACCGCAGTGAATACTTGAAGTCTTTTTTTGTCTCAACCATGTTCCTGCATATGCCACCAGTCTTGGGTCTACTGTAGTTTACCCAAAGCCAGAAGGCTGCCTTTGCAATCTGATTTTTTGATTTGACCACCGAGTTTCAGCCAGGAATGTTAAATTTACTTGCTTTATTTTTGCCTGTTGATTTAAATGCAGAGGTGGAAGCAGCAAGCAGAGAACTGGTCAGCTCTACATACAATTTTTCTATTTCTTCCAAATGTTTCTCATCTGTACAATTAAAATTTTGACAGTGTGTAGTCTCATGCGTCTATGCCAGCTATCAATCACATGTGCAAGTCATGAGCTTTGCTTTCGTACAATATGGCTGCTTACTAAAATACGCTCAGTAAATTTTATCTCTGCAACCACAAAAAATCTTCACTTATAATGTTTATCACCATGTCATGCCCACCAGTATTTGATCAATAGCGCTAGTCTTGTTGCAACTTGTCACCATGTAAAATACGGTATCTGAACTGTTTTACTGTTAAGCGCAATGCTTTACTTTGAATCCTGATCTTCCGCAAAACCAACAAAAATTTCTACTTCGACGAAAGCGCTGATCTCAATAAGTAACAACAAACCAACTGCAGAGTCTTATTGAACTTGATCTCTCGGCAATTTTGTAAAGGTATAAATTTCAGGGGAAGCTTAAAAACTTGCGTAAAAGTATCGGCATTCATTGCAGTTGATGTAAAGCTGAACTTCCTTGCACGGCCAAGAATTCAGATAAATGCACGGTGAACTACGTCAAGTACATAATCGCTGAATAGCTTATGTTTGTCGCGATAGACAAATTGTGGGTTTGAAATAAGCGAAGAGTTATTCCACCAAAAGACATGGATTTAATCTTTTTTTTACGCTTGTTTTTCGAAGGGGAAGCAGTTTAGGTTCGTCTCATTAAAAAGAAGAAATTGTAGGCTAAACCAATGCAAACCCACCGGAAGGCAAGGTCTCTTTGAAAGATTCGTTTAGGACTCAAGAAGCAAATAAGAATTCGTCCAAGATTTTACACCCTTTTGGCACTTTAACCTTACACCGTAAAGTGTAAAACAGGACTTAAATTTCATTTGTAGGATCGTATCCCCATATGCCCTCAACACTGCAATGGGTCTGGCGATGTAAATCGAAATGTTAGCCATATTTGCGCCAATGCGATCTGTCTTATGCGCATAAAGAAAAATAGAACATACTTTTAATCTTTCAACCAGGGATGGTGCGTATGCGTAAGTTGAGATGCAAACTTTAGATAATGTTCATGCCACTTTCAATGCATTGGAATAATAACAAGGTGTGTAAATCTTCCTGATATCCAAAAAAATTGCGATATTTCGGCCTGGAATAAAGTATCGAGCAAAAATAGGTCAAGTTTTGCGTCGAAATCTATTCGGAAATTTTGGTTTAACAAAAGAGTGATGAACTTTGCTGAGACACTTAATTCGTGAAAAAAATTGATAGCTTTACAGATTTTAATAGAGATATGTTTGAGGTTTTGTTTATGTTACCACGTCAATCAAATGGTGCAATGTTTCAATAAACCAAAAAAGTACTAGCTCGATCGTCTTTCATGCAGGGCGTGCATGCTCTGGGGGAATAACAAAATATTTTGTGTATCCACGCAGTACCATTAGACATGGGCGCAATTTTGTTGTAAAATGTGAGGGGGACAGCTTGGAATGAAACCAATACAGTCATCGGGTCGATGCTGAAATGACGTTTTATATACGCAGATTCCCAATCTTATTTCTAGAGGTGATTTGAGAGCAACACTAATCACGCTTTGTTTTGTCCTTGCAGATGATTTACATATTAATACACTTAAATTTGTTGCTGCACACGGTACTGTAGTTCAGCCTGCTTCCATTAATATCGTATTTGGATGTAAACAAGCACAGCAATATAGGAGAACACTTCATTTGGGTTTTATCGGAGCTGTCAGTTTGAGTGCACGAAATGCTGAATCGCATTGGTCGCACGTGCATATCACTCTTACAGTAGAACGCTTCAGTTTTCATGCATTTTATAAGGAGTGTGGGTTACAGCGCGATTTGATGTCTTGTTCAAGACGCTTAACGTTACAAACACGATAAATATTTCTCTTGCACATTTCCGTTTTTTGAAAAAGGTACAAACCTTTTAATGCTACTGGGCATCATGCATGCAGCCCCACCCCAACCAAAATCTCCATTGATATCCTCTTACCAGCAACAAAAACATTTGGCCTAAAATTAGCGTAGCTTACTTCACAAAATGATTTCAATCTGTTTTGACTGTTGGTGGGTGGAAGATGTATCCTTTCAATCTCCCCTTGTTGGCTCCTGTCTACATACTCACAGAGAGTTGCAAAAGGGCCTCAATTTGAAGCTTGAACCCGGCCCGATGCCGCAATCACAAGGCCGAACCCGGCTCGAGCCCTGAATCCCGATTTAGGCCTGAAAGCCAAATTTATCGAGGAAGTTAAGATATGCGCATCTGCGGAGTAACAAAAAACATTGTGTTTGGTTATAGCTGCAGGTACACAGTTTACCACACCCAAAATAACAACTACCTTGACCAAAACATTGGCATAATCTGGCACAAACGTAGCATGTTAGTCAACGATAATAATGCGGAGTGTGGACTGTGGAATCTAATGTTTCTCAAGAAAAAAGAAACTATCACGAAACTATCTACGATGGCGCTATAGGCATAAAAGAAACTTTCTAGAATAGTTCTATAGATGTGAAAAACCGGCTTGTAGGCTTCTTAAAACAAGCCAAGCATCGCGTGAGTGATTGGTCTCTTTGAGGCAAAGCCATCGCGTGCTAATTTCCTCACCGCTGTCGCCTTCTAAAAAACAATGTGAGACTAATCCGAGCAGAGAATAAAAGAACGCAGCTGTGTTTGCAAACAGAATTAGCAGAAGAAAACTCACAATCACTTCACTAAAAGAGGTTACCGCGGTGAGCACAACAAATCAACGTCACGAAAGAAAAAAGTCGTTGCTCTTAATGTTATGAAAAAGTTTTGTGTGTAGGCCCGAAATATTTTGACAAACCTAAACCCGAGCCCGGCCCGACCCGACGCGAAAAGCCCGGCCAGACTTATAACGCTGCACCATGTCAAAAGTTTCATTCTAAGAGTTCTGCTTGCATAACGACACAAAAATATATTTGAGATGAAATCAAAATGCACAACGGTGAATTGGCAAAAAAAGTACCAAGTTTCACCTTCAACACGAAAAGAATGTCCCACAAAACTAGGTGTGATGTATCTGCAAAGCAAATATTTCGAACTTGGATGAAAACATTGCTGCATTGTGGGTTTGGGTAAACTCAAGTAAATCAGATGACTTACGAACCAATGCATTCAGCACAAGCACGAAGTGTAAGAGTCAAGGAAAAAATATCTTTTGGATTTGTTGGTCACCATTGTCGCGACATTACAAGAAGTTAGGATAAATGTATATTTGATCCTTATTTCCGAGTCAAGTCCCTACGTTTTGAACTATAGGTCAATATACAGCTAAATAAATACTGTAGGCTATTCTCTAACATTTTGATTGAAATCCTGTTCACAAATGGTTGAAAACAGTCTTTTGCCAGACTCCCCATCCCGAAACTAAGTCTCCACAATAGTGCTGCTTTTTGTATTCGGCAAAAGCTTCGCAGAGATTTTCCTGAAAATCTAACTTTCTAACATCATATACACTAGCATCATTAAATTATAAGCTGTCTGTTTCTGAATACTTGACAGCCAACATTACAGCAAAGCCAGTTACATTTCTGCACGGAACAAATCATGGCTGTACTGTGGTTTCTCACATGTGCGGCTGTAGTACTCTCACTGTTACAAGAAAATAACCTTTCTAACAGTATACCACACAGGGTAAAATCTCGGACAGAAGCAGTTAAACATCTTTCACGGTCTCTAGAAACTTGAAAACTGCTAAAAATTATTTTATCGAAGCTAAAATTTATAATCTAACAGAATCAGTGATACCACACCAAACTCTCTTTCAACATCAACTTGGCTATGTGCGGCCTACCATCTAACATGAAAAAGAAAAGCTCTTCACACAAAACGTGACAAACATCACTTTTATATTTGAAACCTCTCAAAATATAAAACCCAAAGAGAAAAAGTGGGGGCACATGGCATATTACGTCCCCCCCGTCTGAAAAAGTGGGGGGACACGTCCCCCGTGTTCCCCACCAAATTGCGCCCATGCCATTAGATGTGTATTTTTCATACGTAGAAGCTTTTTAAAGCACGCAGGATACCTGAAAATGGCCGAAGTTTTCACTTTTGACTTATCGCTTGCTGACTGCATCACAACAAATTCAGATTTTACTCAGTTCTGATATGGTTAGAGGGAAAACTATAACTTTGCAGTAGGCTCGTACCTTATCTCTGCAATTATGTGTGTGAACCTTTTCATTTGGGCCTTCACATTAAATAATCTCACCAAAAATGTTTGAAACATCTGTCACTTTTGAAAGAAGATGTAAACATTAAGGACTATTTTATTTGGTAATCACGCAAAAGTCCACACACACCTAACATCACGGAGACCAGTGGCAGTTTGGGGCAACTGCCTCCCTCAAACCTCTGTGGCGCCCCCTTGAATGGCGCCCTTTCGTCATAAATTCACCCCTTTTTGGTGCCCATAGAAGTAGAAACAGACTAAAAAATACTCTAAAATGAACAATGTTTTTCGCTTAGTTAAACGTCAGGGTTTACGTGCCGGACTTTCCCCAACGAATAGCGTGAACAATGCTATTGCTTCGTAATAGTTCCACTGTTTCGTTATTTCTTAGCCGCGTGAGAACTGCCCAGCCTTCACAAACGCAGTCGCATTCGCTGTTCTCGACTTGCTGCTGTGCTGCATGAAAACGGTCTGTTTTTTACAAGTTTATTTCTTTAATGCCTGATGACCGCCTTGAAAGGAAAAGGAAAGGCAGCAATAAAAATAGGAATGTAATATGGAAATCTTATCACTGACTCAAGATTTTGCAATCCTCCAAAATGAAAAAGAAAAGCCAGTTTCATGGCTATTGCCAGTGCAGTTCGTGAGTCCGCAATTTGTCTGCATCGTAGTTTTGCAACATAAAAGTGAGTGGATGGGTTTCTTGACGGAACTAATCTCCAAATTGACAGGGGCGTTACGAGGTTAGATGGCGCCCGGGGCAAGAAGCAAGTTTGGTGCCCCATTTTCGAACCTGAGGCCTTCCGGAAGCAAATGTACTGTATTGAAGAATGTACGTGTGACATTGTTGGCATTTTTTGGCGCCCCCGCAATCATTCGGCGCCCCGCAGTATTTCAGCACCCCAACAGTGATTCGGCGCCCGGGTAATTGCGCCCTCTTGCCCCTTTATCACGCCCCTGCTGATTGAACTATAATGCAGCGTGTAAAAAGCTACAGATGTTTACGTTAGCAAAGAACCTGTCACTATGTGACAAAAATGCATTAAACGATTAGCTCAAAGAATTATTACCTACGTAACTAAGCAATTGTGCAACTTCTCACTTCATGTACATGGACAACGCAGAGGACTACTGAATTACTGCTAGGGGCGTAACGAGGTTAGATGGCGCCCGGGGCAAGAAGCAATTTTGGCGCCCCCATGTTCGAACCCGAGGTCTTTCGGAAGCAAATGTACTGCACTGAAGATCTTGTGACATTGTTAGGACTTTTCGGCGCCCCCACGGTGATTCGACGCCCGGGAAATTGTGCCCCTTTCCCCCGTCGCTACGCCCCTGATTACTGCGCGCAGCGACGCGCCTCAACAAATTATGGTTCACAGCTCTAACCAGAGGCATACAGGAACCTTGGTTTTAGGGAGGCAAATTTTCAATTCGCCCGAATTTTTGCGTCACTTCGAGGAAAACGAATAGTAGAGTTTTGCAGGGCGATGGTTCTGCTTCAGACGCTTGTCCAAAAATATCGGGAAGTTTTTCCTGAATTTTTTAAATCTTGTCCAAATCTCTAGGCTTGTCCATAGGAATGTCATTCCTATGGGAATCCCATGGGGTGGGATGGGACAGCAGACATTTGTATTTACCATGAGTCAGTAGCTATGTCATAGCAATTTCATTACGTCAGAGCTAACCTTAGTTTTTATACTTTTTACCTTTCAAAGGTTTTTTACTCCCCTTTTTTCTTTATATACTTGTATCTATCATTTATTTTGTGGTGGGACACTAGACAATCAAAAAATAACTTTTTTCAAAGTTTAAAGTCTTACCTTGTCAAAGGGTTCCATTTATAAATTCGATAATTTTAATTGAATTGTATTCCATATTAATATTATAATGGGAATCCCGTGGGATGGGACAGGTATAAATTGCCATGTGATGGGACAGACAAATATGTCCCATGGACAATCCTGCGAATCTCCCCCCCACTTCGAACGCCTATAGGTCTACCGCAGAGGCTTTGGCAAATTAGCCATCATGCCATCTACAGCTCAGTGGATTGAATAATTGGTTTTACGTGTTCATAACAATTTTTGCTCAACACTTGAATATTTGCAGTCCAAAATTGGTGGAATTACGGCGCCTTTTGTCCCCACCTGGCGACGCGTCAGACAACAGTTACTGATTGCTGTGTGGTTTTGAACCTTTTGTTGCACTTGCAAGCCGTAGAAAACTCACGCTGGCCATGAAACGACAGATTTGGCCAGGTTAGCGAAATCTGCAACCGACAGAAAAATGCTTAGCTTAGTGGTTGTTAGATCATTCCGCTTGCATCATATAAATTTGAGCAAAAAAGCAATCTTCTGGTGAAATCTCTAACTTTTTTACTCGTGACCGTGGTGTTGGCAAAAGTTCGTGGTTTTAACTTGGTGATAGGCTGATTCTCCTCTGTGTTTTCTGGCCTGGCTGAATAGAAGCAGATCCATCGCCAGATCAACAGCATGGGGTGGCTTTGAGCTTCTTCGGGGCCTTCGTGACAAGTCAAGTCAAGTCATGTTTGTGCTATAAGTACTCAGCAGTAAAACACATTTCAATCGACAAAGCTTGAAACAAACAGCACAGGTTGGGCGAAAGACGGCTAAGCAGTCACTTAATCAAGCCCAGCCTACACTCAATGACTGTCAAGTTTCAATATTGAAGGTGAAGCACAAAACATGACTTCAAAATGAAACAAAAACAAAACAAAAAAAAAAAGTGTGCTCAGTTTAAGGTCAAGTCTCAAAAACATCGTAAAAATCACGTACTGTATATATCACACACAAGAGTCAATACCCAGCAAGCATTCGCGATTTTACGTGATTTGAAAACGCATGTAATGGTGCATTTTGATATTATTGGAAATACAACCCCATGCAACAGGTTCTACATATTGCAGCATTTTTTTACCATAATCAGTTCTGCCACGTTTATGATGAAAATTTCCTGAAACTTGTTGTCTTGTGCCATGATCATGTATGTTGTACAGTTTCGAAAAAAAGTTATCAAAAGAAGAGGGCAGGATATCGGCATTATACTTATACATGAACTTTTCCAAATTAAGTTGGTACAAATCAGAAACTTTGCGAATTTTAAGTAATTTAAAAATGTTGCTTGCACTTGATGTTCTATTGCTAAAAGTCATGTATTTTGTAGCACTTGCACTGGCCGCATAACAATTTTATACGCTCGTCTCCAATCAATTATGCAGTATTGCAAATGTGAATGGAAGAGACTGAAATAGATCAAACGCAAAATATTTATATCAGCAAAATGTCTAATTTTACTCACTACGCCACAGGCTTGAGAAAGTTTCCTACAGAGACTACTAATTTGCGGTTTCCACGAAAGTTTATTATCAATTATAACACCAAGATACTTGATACTGTCAGTTTGCTGTATTCTCACACCATTCATAGAAATTTCAAAATTACAATTTTGAGAACGCGTTGCAGTTAATATCATGTCAGCTGTTTTATTATGGTGTATTGATAATCTGTTAGACCTCATCCAAGTATCGACTTTATGAAGTTCATTTTGGACATTAAGTTGCAACATTTTAATATCTTTGTGAGATAAATGCAAACTAGTGTCATCTGCAAAAAGTGTAGTTTGAAAACTACAAGCACAAGGAAGATAATTCACATAAATTAAAAATAATAAAGGACCCATTACTGAACCTTGAGGGACACCACACTTAATTGTCTGAAAACTTGATGAATAAATGTTTATTTTTGTACATTGCTTACGATTAGTTAAGTAAGATTCAAAAAATGAGTTTTGCTTACCTCTAATACCATAATACATCAATTCACGTAGCAATATTTTGTGGTCAATAGTATCGAACGCTTTACTTAAATCAAGAAAAACAGCACATGTGGTTTTACCCTTAACCATGTTTTCCAAAAAACTTTCATAAATGGTGGATACAGCTAATTCAGTCGATGCATTGTTTCTAAATCCGTATTGAAAGTTTGTAAGAAGTTTATTTTTGTTAAGAAAATTGCTTACTCTGTCATAAATAATTTTTTCAAAATTTTTGAATACTGTTGGTAAAATAGATATTGGTCTATAATGACTGGGTATGGAAGGAGAAGGACGCTTTGGAACTGGAACAATTTGTGATATTTTCAAACAATCAGGATATTCTCCATTTTCCATACTCTTATTAAACAACTTTGCAAGTATTGGGGCAATAGTGCCTTTGGCCAGCTTTAGGAACTTTGTTGATATGCCATCAATTCCACTAGATGAAGTGTTTTTGAGATTGGTTATACAAGCAATGATTTCTTCTGCACAAGTGCCATCAAGGACGAAAGATTGGGAAATGGATTTCATAAATGTAGTGAAAGAAGTATTGGTAGGACGAATCCCATTCCCCATGGATACTCCAATGGATGAAAAATACTCATTAAGTGTATTGCTTATACTTATTGGACAACTTGTTTGTGTGCCATCATTTAACTTCAAACTACTAATATCAGAAGACTGTTTTTGATGTGTAGAATGTAATTCATTAATAGTTTTCCATGTTTTCTTTGAATCGTTTCTGTATTTTTGAAACAGCTTCAAATAATACTGTTGCTTGCTTAAAATAATAACAGCTTTTAAATAATACTGTTGCTCGTAATAGTATACAATGAATTGAAAAATGATTTCATGGGGAGACTAGAGCTTGACTTTGAAGGTATTAATTGTGAATTTGGGGGGCTCAGCGCACTTGATTCCACTTCTATTGAAAAGTGTCACAACTTTTTAAATAACTTGGTCTATTGGGATTGATGGTTTTTTTTCACATCAGCAATCCAATGTCGAAAAATGTGACATGGTAGGCTTGATTGAAAATCTATCTTTATAAGTGACGTTTTAGGGCAATATGCTCTAGAGCCCAGTGTAAATCTATCATGCGATTATGAGATCGTTTTTTACAATAGCCAGCAAAGCTACCTAAAATGGGAGTAGTGTCCTGGCAAATGCCTTTCATTCACGTGTTGGTTTTGAATTGTTGCTTCAGCAATAAATAAGTCTTTCATGTATATGTAAGTGCACAAGCTTGGCTTGGAAACGTGATTGTCATTTAGCTTTTTATTTGAGTCCTATCGTGGTACATGAGTTGCCACTTCCAAGTCTAAGAAGAACCGTTCTGCTTCTAACCAGGTCGGGAATGCGTTTCAGACACTGTTCTTCACTGATTTCGCTAGGGATAGCAAAAACAGTGGCAAACGCTTGCGCGCACCATGCTTTTATACCTTTTAAACATTTTGTAGATATACGTGATCTGTGTAGCTTGTGAAAAAGGCGGCCCACCCTTTGGGACCCGTTTCAAACGTTTTCTGAACACCGGAGCCAATTAATTGGCTCGAGGTTTTTTTGTTATAACTCGCCAGCTGCAGCAGCTAGAGAGGTGTTCAAACCCTCTACGGATGCGGAAAGTCTTCTTGGTTCTATTAAAAAAAAAATTTTTTGATTTGGGTGAGGGGTTCGCCTGGGAGAGGCTCGCAAAGTGGGGGTGTTTTCGGTTTTTGGACCTACTTTGATGGGCCCTGGACGCCAATCCCATG
>Ga0210059_1009137_pt1 | contig 15513 bp, 10 predicted proteins | sample Ectturendosymbi2_FD_188042 | JGI IMG/M metagenome (GOLD analysis project Ga0210059, IMG submission 188042) | Ecteinascidia turbinata endosymbiont from Florida, USA - Sample 2 (SPAdes) (version 2) | ecosystem: Host-associated > Tunicates > Ascidians > Unclassified | place: Key West, Florida... | reverse complement strand
CTAACACTAACCCTAACACGCTTCAGCGCAAAGATGCTCTTCACTGCTCTTCTCAACGACAACCATGTCGCACCGCTGCGCACCACTGCTTCCACCAATCACAGTGCGCCATGATGAGAGTGCCGTACGGCTAGCCCCCTGAAGCTAGCCATACGGCGCCGTACGGCTAGACACTTCCTAAAAATTAAGGCATGCATAAGCATGGAACCATGTTATGCATGTGATGTTGCAGTCCAAATATTGCAGTATGTCAAGTATTACTGTATGGAAGTAGTGGTACAGTATTATAGTAAGGCTGAATAAATCTGTATGAAATATCTGTTTACAGTAGTATTTTTCAGTTATAAATTGGATCGAATCAAATACGTAGACAGTACTACCAGATTAGGATCGGATCAAACTGGACTAGGCAATAAAAATATTGGATAAGGAAGGATTGCAAAAATATGATGATCTGTTAAGCACTGATGCGTGATAAATGTACTTGATGATGTGCAAAGTTGAGATATCAAAGTATGCTAAAATTACAACTAGCCAAATCAGAAAAGTCAATCATATTGTGCTAAATACCTTTCTCCAGGTCTTCAGAAAATTAACTTTCTACATTTCTTTAACGAAAGGCAGTGGTTTGCCTACAGGTAGGCCTATGTGGATCCTGATATTTGAAACCTTATTGATACGGCATACACCACCTGTAATGTGACAGTAACGCACTTGTTGTGGCCCACTGTTCATCAATAGGGTTTTACAATATCACGATAAAGCTATTTAATAGAGGCCACTGTTTCTTGCCCCTGGAAAAACGCTTCGTGGCTCCCAAGGGGCTGAGGGCTTTGGTTGGGAAACCCTGGTTTAGAAGATATGGATTAGAGATAAGGTTAAGAGATAGGAGTGAGGGTAAAGGGATATGGTTTAGAGGAACAGTGCACAACCTGTGGCCGTACGGCCCCATGCAGCCTTTGATAATGAAATTTCCGGCCGTCTGCATGTAATTTAAAATATAAGATTTAGCAGCTGTGCTGGCGTGTATTGAAGCAAAACAAATGCAAGGCAAGAAAATCAGTCAACACGATGCCTAATTTCATTAAAAATTCATTAAAAGGTTTGACATTTTATGACACTTTTAGGCACAAATAAATGACATATACTGGATAAAACCTATTCTTTGATTAAACGTATCTCATATATATAACTCGAACTCAATGGCAGCCGTACTTCATATAAATAAAAGTAATGTGGCTGGCAATAGCAAAAGGTTGTACGCCCCTGGTTTAGAGGATATGGTTAAGGGATAAGCTTTAGGGGTTAGAACCCTGGATCTGCTTTTTCATGAATTTTTCGCTCTAGTTTGGATGATTGGTTACTAGGTGTAAAGATTTTTTCTTCCACCACCACAAGCCTTGGTTAACCAAAGGTTTGCCAACATCTGTCTCTAAAAAGAATGCTTTGTGTAAAAAAATGTTATCAACAAGCAACCCATCAGTTTCAGCCAAATACAAATTTTACAAAAATAAGATAATTCATCTCAAAGATTCCCTAAAACAAAACTACTATAAAAAACTGTAGAAATTATGTTAAAAAAACTTGAAAAGTTATAAATGGAATTATTTCTACTAAATCTAAAAAAACAAAGTAGGTGTAGAAACCTACAATGCTGACCTTAAATAATGAGAACCTTTGTGAAGAAATAAATATTCACTTGTGTAACATTGGCAAAAATATATCCTCAAAATTAACCCTCCTACAATTTATGGTTTTCTTAATGAGTCTTTCTCTAATTTGTGCACATTCTCACCAACAAGTGCTGAGGAAATCAAACAAATAAATGTATCAGTAAGATGCAAAACAATATCTAATTCTTATGACATCCCTGAAAAGTTTTTAAAAATTTCTGCCGGTAGTTTATCATCCTGGTTATCTGGATTTTTTAATAAATGTATGGCAAAAGGTGAATTTCCCAATCGTTTGAAAATTGCTCAAATTTCACCTATACCTAAAATAAGTTTTCCTAAATCTCTTAATGATTATAGACCAATATCGATACTTCCAACTCTCTCCAAAGTTTTTGAAAAGTTAATTTGCAGCAGGTTGTACTCTTTTGTCACCAGTCATTTTGTATTGAGACCACAGCAATATGGCTTCCGTACCAATCACTCCACTGAATTAGCAATTGCCGCCATCTATGATGACATGATTTATAATAAAGATAGCTAATTAATAACTTGTACTCTGTTTCTAGACCTAAGCAAAGGCTTTGACTATGTTGATCATAATATATTGCTTGAAAAATTGTTCTACTATGTAGTAAAAGGAACACCCCTTTAAGTTCTTGCTTCTTACTTAGACAATGGGTTTCAGTGTACTAAAATAGGAGATACTAAATCTTCTTTTTAATGTAACATGTGGTGTGTCCCAGGGATCTGTTGTTGGCCTTTACTAATAATTCAAAAAAGCCAGAATTGTCAATCAAAAAATATACCGAAAAGCATTACAAATGATCTTTATAATAGATAAAAATGATTAAAAACATACAAGTTTCTTATTCGAAAGAACATCCAACACATTGTGCTTGTTGATACTGTGTGTGTATTTATGTCTCATGGTTGTTTTTATTGTTTTTTTTACACCCACATACATAGTACATTCCTCAATGATGCACTACTGCCTTATGTTATCATTTTCATATTTTTACATTGTTGTTGTTTGTATTTTCATTTCATGTCATTTTTCCTTAAATTTTGTTCTGTGTAACTCATTTCTCCTTACTATATAATTCCATTGTTCAAATAACAATCCATTTTTAGGTTTATGAAATTGACTGATTCTGAATGTCTCAGAAAATCATGGAACTAAATTTTGGCCAACTTAAGGATAGGGATGCATATAATGGAATATTGAATCCTGTGAATTCGAATCCTTCAGTAGTCGAATCCAAAAATCAGTTTTTTAAATATTTAGATTAAAAATAAGGATTAAATAAATGTGAAAAACTGCAATGTTGGTAAAAACAAATAATTTCAATAAATTTTGCAGTGACATTCTTTGCACTCCTGAGTAAGAGAGAGAATGAAACTTTCGACATGCTTACTGGACTGCGCAGTGATGTAACCAGCTAAGTAACAGCTTGTGTGATCGGGATTCTAAACCTCTGTGCAATTAGCTCATTTTGTTCCTAACAAGTTATTCTGAATTAGGATTCCATATTTTGGATCCGAAATAAAGATTCCAAAACCTCTAAATGTTTCATAATGCTCATCCCTACTTATGAAAGATATGAAATACTTCAACGTTCATTTATTGAAATATAGTTTTAGGCAAAGAGTTAAGTTTTCTTACTAAATTGGATGTGATAATTGCTGATCACTATTAAAGTCTAATGATGGAGTGAAAAACCTGGTTTTCTTCTTGAGTTTGCAGCATAAAACATATTTCCAAGTCTTAGGTGCCTTGTTCTGAAAGGCTGCACGTCGCAAGTCTTGTCTTAAGATTTTAAACAGTCCATCAATGTACAGCTTCCACAATTCAAACTGTTCAGTGTCTGCTATGTCTTCAGAAAAGGAAAACTAAAAGTAGTGATTAAAGTCTAAGTACTATCGCAAAATTGAGGTAAGAAAATATTAGTAACTTTTCTTGAACAAAAATTATTGAGAAATTTTGGGATAGCTAGATAATTTTCACATCTTTGTTTAAGATTTTTAAAAACGTCTTAACACATGCGATACTGGGTGGCTTCCCTCCATACTGCTAAGCATTTTCCAGCCTTAGGCTGAAACAGTGAATCTGGCAAAGGTTTTGTGGCCTTTACACTAATCAATTGCCAACATATCAAATCATTTCCAAAACATTTTAGGCTACATATCTCTGAAACAAGCCTGGGCCTACTAGAGCCAACTTTTTTGCAAACGTTTCACCTTTTCTGAGACAACAAAAGCAGCTACCACTGGCATTTAGCAATTAAAGTTTATCAACACTCCTAAATATATTTACGGAAACGTTTACAACACATTCTTTCATGCTTTTCTGGCATTTGGCAGCATATCAAAGCATTTCGATTGCGCATATCGCATTCCTGGTTCACTGTACCAGGACTTCCCTAGGTGAACCAACTCAACAGTTCCATGCTTTAAAACAGCCTATGGACCACATAGAGTTTAGATTATCACTCCAAGACTTAATATTACTTAAACTCAGTCTAGACCACATTTTTATGCTGTTTCCAGAAATCAAATTAAAAAAACGAAATTTATGTTGGCAACACTTTTGAAAGCAAAAACATAAATTTATGTCTGCCACGAACAGTAGACAGCATACCTTGGATGTAGATCTATGTCTGACGGTAACAAAAGTGTTAACAAGATAAACCCAATACAGCAAATGTGCACATTGTTATATATATGTAGAGATGTTTCTCAATGCAGAAGTATTTCTTAAGGGACCTGAAAACAACTGAATTATTTACAGATCCAAAAGTAGTTCCATGTCAAAGTAAAAACATAATTTGCTACTAACGAAATGAGATACTTGGAAGCTCTACTTGTTTCTTGAGCATCAGTATCAACCTGTGTCTTCCTTTCTATTAACTGCAGCGATTCTTGTCTACCCATATCTTCAACTTAAGCACTGTCTGTGCACACTGCACCAGTAACAAAAATCAGCACGCATTGAAGTTATTTAATGGAAATCGATTTCGCCATACGGCATCTTCAGTCCAAGTAAATTAAAAGTGAAAACGAGTGGAAGTACGCAAAGCAGTGATTATTACGAAACAAAGACAAAGGTTGCGTGAAAAACATATTGAACTAACGTTGACAGTACCGTACTGTAAATAAGCATTTAGAGGAGGCACAAACAAAACAAGACCAATTAGTAATAATAAGTTAAAGCACACAGCGGGAGGAAAGAGCAATAAATGAGAGAAGAAAAAATGGTGCGCCAAAACAAAAGTGATGACAAGAGCAACGCCTCATTTAATGCGAGGCAAAATAATTCTGTGCTTGTTGATGCTAGCGCTGATTTTGTTGAGCCACTTATCTTCACAAGATCTTCACAAGATAAGTCATCACTCTTCTGACATTTTTTCTTGATCGGGTTATGCATTTTGTGGTCTCACTATGGTTTTAGGCTTTCGATTATTTAGTTTCAGGAATTTCGCATTTATTCTGTTCAGTTAAAGTAAGAGTAGAAGTTTTTTTTTCTTTAGGTCCTAAAATGATGTTTGCCTAGTTATTGTGGATAAAATGGCTGATCATGGTACAGGTACAATTGATAGTGAAGCAAGTGTGGATTATTATGTTACTACCGTGAATGGACACACATCAAAGCATGAGCCAACCAGAGGTGAGTATAAAAAATGTTTACTAGTGTGATAAACATCGCACCTTGCTTCTGAAAAAAAGTGTTAATGCAGGTTGAATTGCCATTGCTTGCAAAGAATGAATGATAGCTATCTTTGGAGATGGATCAATTTGCTGAATATACATTTGAAGTATTGTGATTACAACAAAGTAATTCCTTGTTTTAAAGCACAAAGGTCTCATTATGTTATTCTTTATAGCTGCTTTCCATGTGCTAGCATTGAAAACATGTCAGTATGTCAACCAATACAGGCAGTCGTGTGTTATATACTGCTTAAACCATCGCATCATCAATTCTTGCCATGAATCAAGTATGAAACCAGACTTACACTAATGAAAAAATGCTATCTGATGTAATTGGAGTGCACTGTTACTTTAACCAAATCTTACTAATTGAACTTTACTTAAAGGCAGTGTAGATCATTGTGATCATCCAGGCTAAACCATTTTTCAATGAGCTACATAGCTATGAACAACTGGTATATGTCACAGTTGTTCTGTATCTATCCTTACGGTGTTTTTTTTTTCGTTGAGACATACAAATTGGGCACTAAAACATTTCGGTCATTTGTCACACAGTTGTAGTAAAACTCGCCGTGACAGTGTTCATTAGCCTATGTTTTCAGACATTCTGACCGAAATGACTAAATTTTTTTCAAGGATTTGAAAAACATTTTGGTCTATGACAGAGAAAAACAGTGCTTATGCCCAGTTTTCATATTGGTGCTTCATATTCTGATGCTGTGACAGTCTGAGAAGATGAGACGTAATTTGACATTTTTGTATCTGATGTCAGTATAACAGAGAAGGTGAACAGAAACAGGACTACTGGCTCAAGAGAGTCACATTTTGTAAAAATTGCCCTATGAAAACCTTGTGAAAGATTGCTGCACAGCTTTTTAGTTGCCAACTTAACAAGAATGAGGATAGTGCTAAGTTTCACAGAGTAGATGTTGTACGTACTGTAACAAGACCATACTGAAATTAATTTTATATATGACTTGTGAATAATATTTTAAAGAAAAAATGCTGCTTTTTGGAAAAGTTAAACATTTTTGGTAAATGTGTCAACAAATGCGAAAGGACGTTTTTGCTTAAAAAAAAGTTAACAGCAACTTCATCTCATATTTAAAGCTTTAATTTCTGCATAATTTGATTCATATGGTATTAATGTTCTTCTGCTGTAAAGAAGTGCAGAGCATAGAACCTATGAAAAGAAGCAGTACAGTAATCTAACGAAAGGCTCATGATACGTGCTGATTTGAGACTGTAGTTCCAGCAAACAATTGGAAAAGGAACCACAATGAAAACATCCAAGCTAAGCATTTGCTTCATATCCAAGAATATTTAGTGTTTAGTTTAGATCATGTTTACTTTGAGAGTTGGGTATTGTGCAACTTCTTTTTCACAATTTTTTACACTGGGTCATGTTTATGTATACTTGATCACAGGATTTGTAATTATACTAAAATATGTATTCGCACTTTGATGTCAGCTTTTTTGCTTAGAGTGCTAACAACATGCATTCAGAGTTGATTTTCAAATGAAAGACAGTGAAGGGTAGTACAAGCACTTGATCTATTAAGCAAAATATGTTCAAGTCACTCAAACAGTCAGATAACCAAAATTAGTGACTATCTGCATTGTATAATGCTTTCATGCTTTACATCAGGGCTGCCAACACTCTTTTCACAATATCTAATTGCTAAGTAGCCAGCCATTGGGCGTCTAACATTGCAAACTCCCGCACAATGTAGAACCCTGAAGCACTCAATTGTTTGAATATGGTAGCCCAAAATAGTTCTTAATGCGACAAACGCCAGAAGCAATTCTTGCTCATGCAAATATTAGTAACAGCATGCATTAACAGCTGTAAATAAAGACAAAAATCATAAGAAGACAAATATATTTCTTATTAAAAACCACTGTAGAAACAAATCGTTTCCAAGTTTTTCCAACACTGCTCATGGTCGACTCGCGATCAGTCTGTGCCCTACCAGTAGAATGTGATTGACTGATGTAGCACTCCTGCTTTACTTAGTTGAAGTGCTTTAGGCCCCAACAATTTTTTGTTCTGCACCTCTGAGAGATACACACTGTGCCGTGTTAATAGAAACTGTATACGTTGATCTTAAGGGATTGTGTTTTAAGTGAGCGTAATACGTGAGTAAACTTACTTGTAACTCTCAGTAATATGACAACATGTACAGCTTGTTGCATATGACTCTTGCATTTGCAGACATAACAAGGTTTGGAAGGTAGAACGTTTACATACATTTTTCCATTCTTTCTGAAGTTGCTTTGAACGTTTTTAGTTTGTTATTGTTGGCTTAACATCAAACCTGGCATCTTTAAATAGTGTTTTAGCATCACTGGTAAAACTTTCCGGTATCAAGTGAATTGTGAAAAACTATATCCCGACTTCTTTTTTAAGGGAAATTCCCGAAAGTTGTTTCTGTTGATCGCGCTGGTTCAGTGAAAGTTCGCAAAAGAAAGAAATCGAAACGGCGAAAGAAACGATCCACTTTGGGTATGGTGAAAACCGTATGCAACAGTTGTGTTTGGTTGCTAAGTTATTAGAACCGGATACTTTAAATGCTGTATCTTTTAAGCGGATTTGTGTGTTTGCAAACTTGTTTAATGCCCTGTTGCTAGGTAGTGGTACGGCATGCTTTTCTATGGGTACTGTAAATTAGCGTAATTATTTTTGTACTGTACTCTACTATTTAAGCATTTATCAACTACTCGTATTTGCAGTTGTCGAAGGAAGCACATTTCCTACTTCTGATGATGACTTAAGGTGTGTAGTTTTGGTGAATATTACAGAGTGACGTTAGTGATCTGATGTGATAGCGTTATCACATAGATTATTTCATGATTTTGCATGTATACATAGTGTTTCTCTGTGATTTTTGCTTAAATTGTGTCTTTAATTGGTATAGGGTCATACGATGTAAAACTTATCTTGTAAGACTTTTATTTTGAAATTTCATTTTATAGAACGAACTTACCTCTTGTTTTACTTGGGATCACTTGTTGGTCATATTTCATATAGTGAAGGTTGAAGCAAAGCTGCAATAACTGCGAGATGTTGTGGCTGCTGTTAAATATTCCCGTGTATTGCCATTCTCTTTCACCTGATATTGACGTTTGCTTCCGTAGCAATGCATCTCTTTCTGTCATACTCTGCTTATTTTCAAGTAACCACACATCTGCGTCCGACGGGAGCATAAATAAACTTCCCAAGCGATCTGCATCCTTAACGGAGAGGGATTTGTACAAAAATTCAAAAGTTACATTTACGGAAGAGTTCGCCAAACTGCGCAAAAGCGATAAGAATGAAAAGAAATCCACCGAAGAGCTCTCTGCCGTATGAAATTTCATTTTGTCTTTTCTTTTTCAACAACACATTAGTTTGTTTGTAATAGCAGTCATTGGTGAGTTGTCAATGTACAATCGTATCTAGATTATGTTTTGAGTTTTGCGTAGCAATTTATTCTTGTGAAATGCTTGGCAGTCCAGTGTTTCTCCGTTTATTTTACCCTTTTCACCCACTGCGAACCTTTTTATGTGTTCGAATTCAACACATATGTTTCGTGCTCTGCGTCTTAAATGGAAACGTCTTAAATGGAATTGCGGTTCAATTTCCTGGAATGCAGCGAGGAAGTCGCTTGGTCATGTAGAATTTGTTAAAGTTTGATGTTTTCTGCTATAACAAAAACGAGACGTGCGATTAAGAGCTACACGTTGTACGCAGGAGGCTACTGTGGTGAAGAGGCGGAACCGCAAAAAAACGTCTTTTCGCAACAAAAGGAGAGGATTCTACCTTGATTCCATCGAAGCGCCTGTCACATCTGAGGATGCCAGTGCACAGTCGGTTTTGTAACTCTGCTTCATTGTTTCAAATAACTACTGGTAGCAGATGATCATTGAATAATTTTTTATATGTGTATCATGTATTCTTCTACTGCCTTATGAATAATGAGTTGATACCATGTCGCACTAAAAATGGATTATTATCATCCAAGATTTTTCAATTTTTATTGCTAAAAAGAGATACAGCAGCAGGTGTTATGCATGGACTTCGAAAGGTATTTTATGTTCGTTGTTTTTGAAGACAGCGCCAAATTCAGGGACATGCTCTCATGCTGTGCTTGCCAATAATGTACATACCGCCAACATACCTAATCGGGGTATAAAGCAAGTCTGCAGCATTAGACATTTTGTGTTGTCAGTGATTCTGCATATATGGACAGGCAAAATGCATTGTTTCGCTTCTCCATCAAAATCCTCTCATTGTCCGTTCTACCAAAGCCGTTTGTGTTGATGTTCCCCAGTTCTTGAGTGCAGCTACCTGGGGATAGTATTGTTCTAGCGGTAAACGAACGTGGTGGTTTCTGCGAGGGACTTTCAGTGGACGCACTTTGACGGATTTTTTGCCAAGGATTACATTTCGTTTCAGGGTCGACGATTCCAAGCAGCCTGCTGCTCAGGTTAGTTGACGCAAATATGACCTCGCTGGATTGCTGTTGCTGTGGCAACAGGAATTCGCACCGTTTATTTTCGGCAGTTGCACCCTCAGCCTTCGCCTCAAGCCCTTCGTCGAATTTAACGAGATATAAACTTGATCTTTTTAGGCTGGCGCTCGCCCTTTTCTTTTCGATGTTACTACGCTTCGCTGCTGATGGTTGTGAAGTGCATTGCGGTCGGCAATTACGAGTCTTCGCGGAAACGATGCGATTTCATAAATTACGTTGAAATAAACCTTTGTCGAAGTGAAGAGGAAGTGTTGGATGTGTAACTGCAGTCATCATTCTTTGAAAGATTCTGTCTTTTGATGAACAAAAGTTTGTGAAACACGCTTTGCAGTAATTTGCTCCAAACGAAATCAGTGTTCACTGTGGAGGTATTTATGATAGTACTCGGTATTTTTTCACTCGCAAAACCTTTGCAGCCCATCAGTCGTAAGGACGTTCTGGCCACGCTCGACATGTTCATGGAGGAAGTTAAAGAAGCAGCAACCGTTGCCAAGCAACGCGATGAAAGAAGAAAAGGTATCGTCGCGATTTCCGTCTGTCTAGTTCTTTGCCTGAGACGCAAAATTTTGCGCTCGTACAGGTGTCGCAAGTCTGCCCACAAAGTGGTCGATGTAGTCATGTGGCCAGGGGCGTAACGAGGTTAGATGGCGCCCCGGGACAAAAAACAAGTGTGACGCCGTCATGTTCGAAACTGAGGTCTTTCGGAAGCAAATGTACTGCATTAAAGAAAGTACTTGTGACATTGTTGGGACTTTTCGGCGCCCCCCACAGCCAATCGGCCCCCGCGCATTGACTAGGCGCCCCCCTTCGTTACGCCCCTGCATGTAGCTTGGACCACGACGTACTTGTTTGGTATACTTCGTGTCGGTTCACACCTTTGCTTATAAAGTTCGTTACGTTTGCAAGGTGGTTTGTGCAAAAACAACGAAACTGAAAGTGCCAAGTCTAAAAATGCGCGAAAGAAATCGATTTTTAGCAAGATCGCGTCCTTTGCACTGATTTGTGAAATCGCGGCATGAACGCACGCTAACCGCAATGCCACGAAGGGGAATAAAAAAGCCAAGCATCGCAAAGATTTCGCCTAAAGCCCCACCCTTCTTTACTACGAGTCGCAAGACCTGGGCAAGCGCAACGTACCTTCGTTTTCAGATTCAGTCATGCGGAGATCCAGGTCACTGGACCACCTCGATTTAGACCTGGAACATGACTCGGTGGCCGAAAAATCCGCAACAGAGGTGGACGCGGCGCCAACAACGGCCGCGGCTCCAACTCGGACCAGCTTGCATCACAAGTCCGAAAGCCTGGGCCAGGCGAGCGTCTTTTCCGGCACCGTCTTCACATCCGACCAGGAAGTGTCCATCGATGAAGGGAAAAGCCCGAACGCCGAGCTTACGTCACTGTCCGACGTTTCGAATCGACGTTCGAATTCCCTGGAAGACCTCGTGATGGGTAAGAAACATTGCTATGCGCGAAGCACGGCCTTGTGATACAGCGTTGCTGTTGTTGAACTAGATCTTGCACTATCAACTGCTGGTTTTTACTAGCTGAGCATTTTATTTCAGGTAGTCGCAATGCCTGGTTGAGTTGTAGGAACAATACTAGTGGCGCAAAGTTCTGTTTGGTATTTTCTCGTATTTAGTTCAAGGTCCACCTCTTCCCGATTCGATTTTTCGCAACACAATTCAATCATATTTGCCTCTTCAATGGCTCGCGGACTCCGCTATTTTTGTTTCTTCTGCATTCGGTCTGTTTTTTTGTGGTGCGGCTTATTCCCATGAGATCAAATCAATCGAACTGAATCAAATCATCAGATAGGATTTTGCTGATGGTGAGCAAAGACAATTATAAAGGATCTTAGATAAAAATATAAAGACGTTTTCTTCCGAATGTTTTGTTCATTGAAGTGATATTTGCTGATGAGTACGGCAAGTCTCTGCAAATCCCAATGTAGTTATCGAGCAAGGGCTGATGAGCGCTTGTTGCTAAGCAACGCAGGTGTGGGTGCTCGCAGCTCTGGCTCCGCAAAAAAAACTGGCAAAACACTGACAGTCGACGGATGGTTATAACTAGCGCGATAACAAATCTGCGGATCTTGTTGCCCTTCACGCGTAGCCGTGCGTTCTCAATAACTCGATATTTGCGGATATCCGCAGCTGCCGACGTGGCCACACTCTCGAAGCTGATCGGCGAGAATGCTTTGACGAAACAACCCGCGAACGGGTTTGAAAAGCAGCAATCGCTCGGCAGCAGCCGTCCACCGTCAACCAAGCAACGCAGCGGTACGTGTTGAGTTGGTTCACGTCTGGAAGCTTGAATCAAGCGTTTGATCGGGTTTTAAATGACGCTGCGGCTGGAGTCTGTTGTACGGACGTGATTAACCGTAAGTCCTGTGTTTTGGCAGACACCGATTACGGCCTGGCTCATCTCGAGCAAGTGTGTCGGCTCATGGAGCAAATAGGTGAGTTGTTGGTCGTCGGGTTTAAAGAACATTGATTGAGCTCATCGGATTATCCGCGTGCCGTGTATGAAAGCTCGTGTCGAAGCCGGAATTGTGAACTTTACATTAAGTCAAAGTTTGTTGTTTAATTGTTTATGCTTTCTCCGCATTATCAGCAGCTTCGTTGTAACAGCAATTTTGGTTTTTCTGTCCGTGCGTGCTCTGTGGTCGATGCGCTCCGGCGATTCGCATTCCTGCCCCTAAAAATTCTAGAACACTTTGTACCGTGATCGCCGTAGGGTCGGGGCGGTGTGAGCTGGGCTCAACAAGGCCAGATGGGGCCCTGTTAGAGGAGCCGCGTGACCCTCTTGTTGCACTGAAAGCTAGGACTGCGGAGCAACGAGTTCGAAGAACTTAGCGAATTAAGCGTTGAACCTGCGCCGTAGAAAAGGAAGCTCTCGGTGCAGGTTCAAAGGTCAAGCGAGAAACGGTACAATGCAATAAGCCGCGCTTGTCTTTCAACCTATTTTTGGCTCGGTGTATGTGAATGCGCTTGGCATTCTTTCATGGCGACATGCTCGTAACGTGGGATTGACCTGAGCTATGAGTAAGGCTTTGGAAGAAGCGTGGCCGGGGCAGTTGAAATGGAACGTGGCGTAAGCCCGAGTCGATTGCATTCTTCAGCACTGACGCGTTACGTACTTATGAGAAAGGCTGCCTTCGGTCCAGTCACTTGCGGAAATAAAGGGAAGGCACGGCTTGACAAATGACAGCGTTGTATCACGTGACGCAGACCACCGAAGAACATTGACTTGTTTTGTTTCAAATTCGTTCAAGCAGTTTGATTCTGTTAAACACGTCACCCCCTTGAATTCCATCACTCCAGCCAGAAAGAACTTGCTCGCTTTGCGCATCTTCGACTGCAGCATGCGATCTTCGCGCGGCTAGCATTATGATAACACAATCGCTTATGACATTTTGTTGGTAATGAACAGAAACAATCGTCATGGTAACGCTTCAATTCAGTAGTGTAGCCATCCCATAATTATTTAAGGGGCCAAATACTTCGACTTTCAACGAGCAACACCATTTTGTTTGGGACACCGCCTCTCGAAGCACAAAACGACGAAAAACGCTAAAATTGGAGGGCAATAGCCCCCTTGGCCTCCCTCCCTGGCCACGCCTATGCATCAACTCGCACCGACCTTTGCCTGACTCCCGTTTTTTCTGTGTCCTCGTAGCCAACCTCAAAAACGAGAACGAAGCGCTGCAGCTGAAAGTCCACGTTCTGGAGTCACGCCTGAAAGAGCTGGGCGACGACAAAGGTATGCAGTCGCTTCGCAAGCGAGTTTTCTTGCACGTCGCTGTTAAATCGCTTCGCTGAACCTCAGCGCTCGCCCCACCGCCTCCGAAAAGTATCCCCCGCCCGCGTATCTGACGAATGTTTGGATTCAGTATCCAATCGAGCGCGTCGTCGCGGAACAGAGTTTTTTTTTAAACTTCGACTGTTACGCACATTCCTGGAACAATGGTCGGCAGCGTTTGATGTGACGCTCGAAGATTTTGTTTTGCTAGCAGCCCGAACCTTGCTCTCAGTTCTTCGGCGTGCTTGCAAAAGAACCCTGTGTTCGCCTTGACTAACTGGAATGCTCCAGCAACTGCCTTCGTTTCTCTCGTCGAATATTGTGCTTTTTCGGGCCCTTTTGTTGGAGCTGGATACTGCAAAATGTCAAACCACGATCTTTGATTTTCAAATGTTGCGCTGTCGCTACAATGCAAATATTCGAGTTTTTCAAGTCGAGCATTCCACCAAAACCTTTAACTTCAACCCCGTCGTCCTCAACAACCTCTTGTTTCTAAGCAAGTGCTCACCACACCCGTTTTCCCGTTGGGCAGTTTGTAGGCGATAAGATTCGAATGGAGTTTTGCGTCGGGGCACGATATGTGATTTGGAATTGCGCGACGATCAACATTAGCAAGTGGTCAAAAACTCGATCCAATTTTGAAAAGCATTAAAAATTGCTGATTAGTTCAATAAACCTGTTGAAAACCCTGGCGTCGAGTATCATACTGCAGCGTTGTAAAAAGTTTGTTTTCGAAGTATTTATATGTTGAACAGTTCCCAAAAAAAGATATATCCGGTAAAAACGCTCTTTGAATAAGAAAAAGTAACAGGGATGAACTGGACATTCTAAAATGGTTATATGTAAAATTCCATGAGATTTCTCCCATTTCAAATCTTGGTTTGCCGCACTTTTTTTATTCGACCTTGTTTGTTGCGAAACAGTTGTCGTGACGGAGCAACGCGCGGCCAACCAGTTAAATGAAACAAAAGTTTCATTTATTTACTACGTTTCGATGTCCGGTCAAATTTCGGTTGAGACCTTATGTCCACCTAGCGTACCGCAGTTGACCTTTTGCAGCTTCGGTTTCCATGTTAATAACTTCATTCGTCATTCGTACCTGACGGTTGCCTAAGCAGACGATACGCCTGTTGCTGATTGCCCATTACTGAGAGCGCATGATTTTTGTGAGAAACATGTATCCTGATATGCACATATTACACTTATTGCTGTTAACCTGCACATCGGTGATAAATGATCAACGTGCTAGTGTGATTTGTGTATGGCATGCTAAGAAATGCGGGCCAGCTATTTTTACAGCCCAGAAAACAATTTTGAAAAGGCCAAGGAAGTTTTGGATGCTAAAAAAGTACGAAAATGCAAGCGGCATTGTTTTGCGGCACATGGAACTATTAAGGGTAAATAAAATGCTTGCTTCAAATGTCCATTCAACTCAAAATCTGTAGCTTGCAGCACAATAGCATTAGCCTATACCAGGTAATCAACGACACCTTGCTGGTTTGTGCAGTAATACTGCAGAATGCCTTCACTTCTTCCACTTGTGATTGCTTGCAGAGTTAATTGTTTTTGCATTATCACCATCTAACGTCAGATATGCCCAAACATCTCATAACTGTCAGTGGTTTTTAACCCCCGAAGGAGTCGCGAAGCGATTTTGGAGGGTCGAGAGTAGATATTTTATGTGCACAGCTGTATTACGTTTGCTTTATTCGAGTTTTGGATGGGGTCGTTGGGTTATAGTGGATTGCTATGATGGGTCGCGGTACAAAAAAGGTTGAAAACCACTGAATAACCATCTGCGAAGCACGCAGTTACAGACC
>Ga0210059_1009136_pt1 | contig 15514 bp, 8 predicted proteins | sample Ectturendosymbi2_FD_188042 | JGI IMG/M metagenome (GOLD analysis project Ga0210059, IMG submission 188042) | Ecteinascidia turbinata endosymbiont from Florida, USA - Sample 2 (SPAdes) (version 2) | ecosystem: Host-associated > Tunicates > Ascidians > Unclassified | place: Key West, Florida... | reverse complement strand
CGAATGCGGGGAGGAAGCAGACAAAAAAATTTAACCCGGGCAGGAATCTTGTAGAAACACGGCAGCACTAGAAAAATTAAACGCTGGCCAGTGGTGCTGAAAGTATGTCAGCCTCGTAAACATTTGTCCTGTTGTGAATACTTTCCAGCTGAAATTCCAACTAAGCTCAACCGATATTTTTATCATTATAATTCTATAACCTTTTACATTCATTATTTTGTATAAATTATGGTTCAAGGTCATGATTCTAGCAAAAAGCAGCCTTATAGTTGACAGATGGCGGGATATTACCAGCCAGCCTAACAAGTGATAGTGATGTGCATAAAAGTTCAAGGTAACTTTCTAACATAGTGCAATTTGCGGTTCAAACAAATTATTTCATCCTAAAGAAAAGTCCCGGACGCAGTCCTGGTGCGCTGTGCAGCAACCATACCAAACCAACTATGCTCGCTTTTTGTTGTCTGCTTCCATTTGTTTCAACCTACCACTATAAGCATAGGAGCGGATATAAGAGGAGGAGAACGAAGAATAGTCGTCTCGAATCCCCCTTTTTTCAGAGATTCCGCGGGTACCATTTGAGAGTATCGCACTTGGTTTTTGCCTGGCTTTTTCCAGTCATCGACCGAATTTAGTTTGAAATGACCAAACAAATTAAGTCAATTCAGTCATAATGTCCAAAATATCAGTTTAGTGAATACTGTGAATAATGTTTCAAAGTTCTGATACTATTGGAAGAAACACGACCGAAAGGTCTCAGCAAAAAACAGGCTTTTGCACGTTCCTGTTAAAAAACTTATAAACCACTCTAAAGCCACATTTTAGTAAGATCTGAAGCAAGTCATATGCTTTTCAAAATAAAGCAACAATTATTTGCAAACGTGCCAAAGGGGGCTCCTCCACAACTGTTTTAGAGCACTTTTCTAAGAGTTTGCCTCGGGCCCCTAAATTCTAATATCTACCCCTGTCTGCGAGGCTGGATTTTCAACCCCTGTTCACATTACAGTAAAACAGAAGTCAAACAATAGACCGGACATTTAGAATCACATGAGCTTAGCTATCACCAACACGTCTCCACGAATTTCAAGACCAGTTGCACGGCTGCAAGCACAGCCGTCCTACTGATTAGCATGGGTGCTGTGAGTTATGCATATGAATGTAAATACAGTGGATGTAGGCTACCATGTAAAATGATGTGCTTTTCATCTTGTTGGTTGTTATTTGAACACCTTAATGTTGCAGTTACTGGCTGGGGCTGAGCGACTATGTCGTATTTTTGAATGGGGTCGCGAGCTTATGCCATGTTTTCAAATGGGGGTCGCGAGATGAAAAAGGTTGGGAACCACTGCGAACATGCTCACAAGCCCTGCACTAACCAGCAGAAGCGAAGGCAAAGGACAAAACATTGGATTAACCTTACTCAATCATACTTGTATAATTCAAAATATGAGCAAGACCAAGAAATAATGGATACGATCTACATGCAAGATAAGTTTGTAACATCACTAAACTATACATCCATAGATTGCAGGCATCATCTGTTTATATAGTGGCTAATTAAATGGTTGGCGTATTTTTTTAAACAGCAAAGGTTTTGATTTGATATCCGGTGGGACGTCTTGCCAAATCTTTGGGTCCCAACAAACTATTGATTTTTTCCCCATTTCCGCTCTAATTTTCGGTAATACACAGTTGCCTTTATTGGAGTGTCTGGTGTTATAATCGTGTGTCCAATTTACTAGTTCAAACTTTTTTGAAACATACTCCGGCAAGTGCTCATTGTTTTCTATGTTATGCATGACTTTAGCGATTTCCAATTTGAAAAAAAACATCGTTTAGCGTCAACAGGTTTCATTTGCGGAATAACGGCATCGAAGAAACTTTATGATGACTACACGTCATAACACGTACCATAAGTTTCTGAAGTTTGATTAAAGGATCTAAGACAGACTTAGCAACACATCCCCAACTGGTTATACAATATTGAATATGCAGATAAAGTAATGCAAAATTCTTTTTCAACCATTTGTGAGTTGGAATATTTTCTGATCTGGGACAACGCCCAACAACCATTCGGTAACTTGCGGGAAATGTGTGAAATATGTTGCTTCCAAGTTTAGGAATCATCTTACATCACCCCTAAATACCTGATACACTCTTTTTGAGATATTTCATGTCCTCCGATGTATATACGAAAGTTCCATTTTTCTTTCTCTCTAGTGACAATCATGTATTCAGTTTTGTTGTAGTTTAAAGAAAGTTTATTTGACTTCAACCAATTATCAATTTTTGAATTTCACGATTTACTTTAGTTTGTAGGGACAGATAATGTCAGAAACCATAGTTAAGTTAGTGTCATCAGCAAACATGCGGACATTGAATTTTGGCAATTGAATAAGTATAAACTAAAAATAAAAAAAGGTCCCAGTGTTGATCCCTGTGGGACGCCACAAGTAACAAGTTTCTCATTCGATTTCAAACTATCAACAACTGCTCTCTGATACCGGTTTGTTAAGTAGCTTTTTATGAGCTGCAGAGGCAGTCCTCTTACTCCGTATCTCTCCAGTTTGCTCGATAGGATTGTGTGATCAACGGTATCGAAGGCTTTAGCTAGGTCTAAAAAAATTGAGCAAGCTATCTTTCCTTTATCCAAATATTGCACAAACGCATTACAAATACTGGAAACAGCAAGAAACGTATAATGATATTTCCGAAATCCGAACTGCTGTTTGTTCAGTAGTTGGAAGCTTGAGAAAAAAATTGTTTCATTGATTGTAAAGACATTTTTCAAATATTTTTGCAAATAGGGATAACAAGCAGATGGGTCTGTAGTTGTTGGAGATTTCTTTTGGACCACTTTTGTGTACCAGGATTACGTACGCTAATTTTAGTAATATCTGGAAGAACTTTATTGGTAATGGAATAATTGTAGAGATTACATACAATAGGAGCTATAAAATTTGCAGAGAGTTTTATGAATTTTGCTGGTATGTTTTGTGCACCAGAACCTTTTCAAGAGTCAAGGCAATTAATATTAATAATGGTTAAAATTTCATTGTGGGGTGATGGGCATTAGAAAGAGATTTTGGGAGTTGAAACGAATTAAAGATCTGTAATAAATATCAGGATCAGTGGGGACACTAATGCTTGATGCCATATGCGTGAGCCTATTGTGGAAAAGTAGTCATTGACGTAATTACACATTTCATTGCTATCACTGATGATTCGGCCAGCAGTAGCAATAATTTTAGTAAGAGAAAAAGTGCTATTTTTCTTTCGTCTTAAGAAATCATTAATTCCTTGCCAAACCTTTTTTGGGTTGACTTTGTTTGTTTCAAATAAATTGTTGTAATACAATTTTTTGACTTTTCCTGCACATGAGTTAATAACTGTTTCTGTATATTTTATATCGCTGAAAGCTTTCTGGTGAATTTTATGTAATGCATTTTTGGTTTTAATAGAATTCCTAGTTCCTCTTGTCAGCCACGGATCGTTACGAAATTTCATTTATGTTCTACTGAGTTCTTTTAAGAGAGCATGTTTATTACGTACTGACTCAAAGTTTTCAATAAAGATCTTAAACAAATTACCTACAGGTGTGGTATAAAGATTTTTTTTGTAATATCTTCATTCATTGTTTCCGACAAATCAGTCAAAAAAGCTTCTAACTGAAAGAATTCCAAGTTACGACGCATAGTTTTTTTTGTGATGGAACTTAGGATTAATACTGCCCGCCGAAATAAATAATGGATAATGGTCAGAGATGTCATGTACAAGAATGAAGTTTTGAAGGTCATCAGAAGCATTGTTCGTGTATGTGTGATCTATTAAAGTTGAGCTATTTGGAGTAACTCTAGTGGGATAATTTGGAAAGATATAACATCCATACCTGTGCAAAATATGTACATAGGCTTCCACATGCTTATCTTCATGGTACTTTAATAAATCAATATTAAAGTCACCGCAGATATAATACTTCGAGCTTGTTGCATTAAGCTTGGTCATGGTCATATCTGGCTATCTTGGAAATATTCGTAATTAAAATTTAAGTGACTATACACAACACCAATAACAAATGTGTATGAGCTGTTTGTGTCAACTTGCAACCAAAGATTTTCACTGCCGGGAGTGTCTACTATAAGCTTATTTTCAACGCGATATGCCAAACTATCCTTTACGAAAAGTGCCACACCTCCATCCTTAGTTGGGGAATCATGATATTCAAAAGAGTATCCCTCCAAACGGAAACCAAAATTCATCAAATTCTTTAATCTCGTCTCTGTTATTGCAATTATGTCAGGCAACGTTCTAACGCCCGCAAGAAGTTTCTCCAGTTTTTCAAAATTTTTTGATAGGCTTCTGATATTAACGTGAAGCAGAGAATATATTTTTGCTTTTGACCTTCAATGATTCCAGTGTACATTATTCCGAGTTCACGTTATCATATACGTTTTCTGAATTAGCTTGATTTAAATTAAACACATTGTTGGACATTACATTTTTACACGTAGGCATTTCTAAAATGTCATATTAAACCATTGATGAATTGACAATGTATGTATAGATATTACGCACAGTACAAGAACACACAAAAACTTGAAAAGTATGTATGCGACAACACCTGCATAGTCACCTGCATCAGTCAGCAAATGCTTGTTCATCATCAGCAAACAAGTAATATTCTGAATCGACTGTTGTCCAACGTATTTTCTTCTTGGCTTTGTACAATCTCTTTGCTTTCTCTAGAAGTGCTTTACGTTGCTGTTGAAATGCAAGAGGCAAGTGATGCGTGACGGCTGCATTTAACTTCCTAGCAGATGGAGCAAGTCGTAGAATACTATTCTTGTCCTTCATTTGCGAAAATGTTACAACAATAGGTGGTGCAAGTTTAGCACGATCATTATTCCGCGATTCGACAGCAGACACTCTTTTCGGCAGACGATTTACATTCGAAAACCGCATTTTCTCAATTTCAGCTGGTGGAAATCGCAGAGCATCTGTAATAAATGAACGGACTAGGTGTTCTGTATGTTCTTGCACTTCTTTAGTCTCAGTTTGAGGTATGCCGTGAAAAAGAAGATTATACTCATTCGAGCGCAGTTCTTGCTCAATCTTGTTTTTTCTTGACTTTTTTCTAGATCTTGAATGTGGCCTTGTAATACTTTAATACTGTTTTGCTGATCTACAATTGTTTAGTACGCTTCATCAAGACTGCTTTCAATTTCGCTGACTCTAAGCTTCATGTCTTGTTCCAGCGATGTAAGCCGTTTTCAATTGAAACCATCAAAGTCTACAAGTCAGTAAGCGTTGGCTCGCGTTTTGCTTTGGGCTGCTCAGTGCTTTTTCGATTTCGTGTTGTTACATTCTTAATGTCTAGATGCTTAGTATAATACAAAACGATTTAGAGTTATGCAGTCTTTTTTCTTGTAACGGTAGATTGTTTTTTGTTGTTTTTTTTTGAAAATGAAAATGTTATCATTCACATGAAATGCTTGTCTAAACCAAACTTACGTCCGACTTCCTTGCTTGCATAACGGACTCGTAACTGGCTGCAACATAGAGCTCAATAACACGTCCGCTCTCGATAACGATCAAACTGGAATTATAACGTCAGTTCACCAATAACGTTCTTTATGCAATCCCCTAGAGGTGCAAAATCTGTAGTTACCTTGCTTGTAACTCAAAGGGGTGAAGTTCCTTGCGTGTTGTGTTCTCCCAGACAAGCAACTTTACGGTAATTGCCTTTACTGATGCAAATATGTACGCGACTTCGATGGCGCAACGCAATGTTTTCAAAGCGACGCTTCCGGATCGAAGGGTCTGACTCCCTGCACCTGCTTGTGTTATCGTTGCTGTGCGCTTGAGCAAGGCACTTGAAGACTCGCACTCAAAGGGGCCAAGCAATCTGCACGTCCGTGCGGCCCGCTTCTACTGGAGATTGCACCTCGGGAAATGAAACAAGCACTCAATGCATGTGTCAATGTGTCTACACGTATTATGTCGCATTCGTAAACTGTGATTGTAAGATGTATGGTATTGTACGATGTTTGTCGTAAAATCGTTACCATTCGAATAAAGAAACCATGTACACTCGTTTAGTAAACTGGGAAGTGGAATTCATAAATTACTAAACGTTAATGCAACGCAAGAAAGCAATACAGTGCGACTGCTCTTATAAACAAGCAGCCTAAAGGATTTGACGGAATTTTGTAATTTTTCTAAAATATTATAAGACGAGCAACAAAAACATAAAACATCACTTTCTCAGAGCTTTACATGCAAATTGTAACGGTTGATTCTTCAATTACCGATACCTTGTCTGCCCTGTTTTTTTCCCGGAAAAATTACATTTCTTTGCCCGTAAAAATTCCGATTTACTGTCCTTATTCTCTTGATTTCGACAAATTCAAACCGATTGGGGACGTCTGTGCCCAGAGGTCGTATCTCGTAACCTAAGTTATGAATATTTCTGTGATTTTGCTATTTTCAGCTGGAAACAGCAACGAATGCCCGTCTGCCTGCATGGAGAAATGCCGATATCACAAAACGACTAACGGCGTGGCGTTTGTGGCATGCCTTGGACCACGCAAAGCGAATAGAATTCTGAACGTGGTAACGGGCCAGGAAGGAGAGGACGCCGGCTGTGACAACACAGGCGGCGGCGATGGTGGGTGCCAAGGTGGGAAAGATGGAAACGTTGAGGGCACCATGAGGCCAGATAACTAGGCTGATTCATTTCTCATTCTTCAGTATATTGGATCAAACCAATTCGTCAAATACTCTAGCTTTTATACAGCTACGTTTTGCCTGATATAATTTCTTGTTTTCATTATAAAAAACTGTTTTTTCTTAAAATTATAGGAAAAATAGGAGTAGTCATTTGGGAAAAGTCGGCGGTGATTGCGGTTGATACACTTCACGTTTATTTCTTGCAGTTCTGTATGTTGGACTTGTTTTTCAGTTTGGGTGTTTAACTGTATAGTGAAGGTAAAACGTAGTGGGTAGACGAAACAGTGCATTGAATGTTATTTAGAACACTCACCTTCACTGAATATTATTTAGAGTATGCCAATTTTAAATTTTTTACATAGTTTCGCAAAATATCTTTCAGTTATATCATTTTGACGATACTTTTAAAAATGTACCTTGCCCAGTGCCCACTGAATAGTACAGTGGTCTCTCAAAAACTGGTAAACTGAATTTGATACCTATCCGTTTCATATCTAAGACTAGTGGCAGTGACTTGCACAGTGTCAGCATTCCTTTCGCGAAAGTAGCCTCGTGGTCTACAGAGCAAGGTAAGCGGAGACAGGCGTTTGCAGACCGGAAATGACTCTCTAATTTGGAGTACGAAACAAGTGAAGTAAATTAAAATTTATACTTTTTTATCTGTTAGAGTTTTCACTTTCCCCAGGTTACAACATTTAATTTTTATCAGCCGAAGTACTGCTTTAAATTTGAGAAAAACTAAAATACCGAAACGTCGGTTGATCTTACTCAAAATCAGTAATTCTTTTCTTACCTATAACGTTTGTCTCTTATTGCGGAAAACAGTTTTTTTTGCTGTGCTTTTGAACAAACGAAACACTTGTTAACCGTCCGATATGCTGATGCCTGTGTATATCTCCACCTCCAAAAGCACATTAGAAATTAATGATTGTTGTGGTTGTTTGAGTTTTGCTCACTTATTCAGCTGTAATATCAGACATGTTTATTTTACTCCAGCTATTGCTGCTCTTCAAAATTTGATTCCGCTAATAAGTTGTTGCTAATAGCATTTGTTGCTAATAGCGCTTGTTTGAAGCGTATTTAAGTGCAAATTACACTAGGTTAGAAAGTTACGTTGAACATTTATGCACATCAAGATCATATGTTACTTGTTAAGCCTGCTGGTAAGATCCCGCCTTCTGTCAGCTATGCGCTACTTTGTGCTGGAATAATGAGCTTGAACCATAACGAATACAAACTAATGAATGTAGTACGGGACTATAAAGATGGAATATCGGTTGTGCTTTGTTGGAGTTTCAGCTGGCAAGTATTCATAGCAGGACAGATGTTTACGAGGCTGTTGTAATCTCAGCATCACTGGGCAGCGCTTATTTCTGGTACCGATGTCTTTCTACAATAAGGTTGATTGTGTATAGTGGAAACCCGTTAGAAATGATAACGTAGATAAATACGACCTTCACAAAAATCTCTCCTCGTTTCGGTCTTACTGATGTAACACAAAATGTTGATATGAGGAGTTCTGAAAAATTGAGAATTCAGCAAACTATTGAGACTGCTGTTCGCGGCCCCACAAAAGACTCCTCTGCAACCCATTTTGCTGTCGGGTCACGAGACCCACCGGCTGGAAACCACTGAAGTAGACAATACCATAATCACAACAGTCTTATTTATCAATTGATGCCATCAAAACTTAAGCTACGTCATTCATACAAAGCTTTATATAGTAACAAATCACTGAATTAGGGAGTTTCTAGATAGGCGGACCTATTTTGTCACATTATTTGCACAATACTAACCACCATTGGTTTTGGGCAACTGGTAGCAGGCAGTCTATGCTTTAAACACCAATCTGCTCAGTTTAGGAAAATTTGTTTCTTTACTAATTGGCAGCACCGGATTGTCAACATTTTCTATTTTTTGGCATTTCCGATCTTGTTAAAAATATAAAATTGGATCGTAAATAAACTTTTCAATATGGTTAGAAAAGTTACATTTAAGCTACTAAAGTTTTCTCAGTCCGATCCAGTCCTGATCCGTCAAGTATCAAAAAAATTCAGTGCGATCCAGTCCTGATCCGGCTAAAGTTGCCTTCAGTCCTGAACGGGTCCGAACTAGTCCTGATACTTTCTCATCTCTGCCAGCTGCACCCTGAACGGAGAGCATACAGTGTAACGGACCCCGCATGCATAAACATATGCAACGCCCAAAAAACGCGGTAAAATTTCGAAAATTTTGTTCACTTTTATGGTTTTTCTGGAAAGTCACTACCTATTTTCGGTTTATACTGCAACATTTACCGAAAAAAGGCGTCCTTGCGATTTTCATCTTGGCAGCATGTACGATTCAGGATATTGTTTTCAAAAACCTTAATAGGCCTGAGAAAGACTGCTTCTAATCAGGTTTTGTTTCGTGACATGTATGATCAGTAGCTGGCAGGCTGGACGTGATTATCACACAAAAAAGGCGGTACGTATTGTTTTGGGTTTGGAGCTGTTAATTTGAATGCTATCTTGCAAAAATAATTAATCCTTTGGATTGGCATTTTAAAGCGTCCTGGCTTTCAAAGATTTGTTCTGTATTTCGAAAAACCTATCTATGGCAGATTAGTTTATTATGGGGGCGAGAGACCGCAAGGTAATTCAACCAAACTCTTCAAAATAATTACATAAATAACGCAAGCATGTAAACAAAAGGCAAAGAAAGGCAATAAACACATCAACAATAACAACCGACTATCTGAAATGAGGTTTGATAACAAAAAGTAATGCAATTTAGCACGATTCAATAATACAAAACAGGCAAAGAATAAGTTACTTTCCCGAAAAATGTTTTTTAAAAGTCGAAAAAACTTAAAACCAACAACGTCAAAATGTCCACTGCAATTCAGTGAAAAATCTTCAATTAAGAGCAAAGAAAATTCTGAATTTTTTTCGACATTGCCATTAGTGAAACAGAATCATGTTTTTCTGTTTTTTTATAGACTTCATTGTTTTGTAAATACACTCTGGTCCTATTGAACTTAAGCTTTTGCCCATGTAGTGAAATAGGCAATTGCAGTGATTGATTTACGCATAAGCCAAATAGGCCATGGTCCAAGGTCCCGCGCTTTTGGGGCCCCGCGCAAATCCTTCCTGTGATGACTCATTAGAATTTGCGAAATTGCGCAGAGGCATAACTTCACAATTTACTTTAAAACGAATGAAAATGCAAGCGTCTGTACAGAGGGTGAGGAACGAAATTCTTTTGCTGTTAGGGAGCTGACTTCATTTTTTGAGGATCCAGCCGAGTGGAAACACATTAGTGCAGACTTACGCAAGCACTTCGCAGAAAAGGAGCAGCTTGAATAAGATTTAGACTCACTGAATTTTAGAACCTCGTCCAGGATCAACGATAATGGGAGGACAAGATAAGTCAATAAATAAAATTTTCATAGAAGACTGATTCATGGGGAACGGGTGAGGCAAAAGTATCTTGTATATTCTGAGTCGACCGTTTAATTTTTTGCTGTGTTTGTTTGTAAGCTTTACTGAACACGAAGGCAGCACCAAGCCCAAAGAATGCATTTCCACGTTGTGTGTGTTCGGTCGACAAACTGAGTGACTTGATAAAAGTTTGACTTCCCAGGTAGAAAATGAACATGATTACTTGAGTAACGCTGTGCGCTGAGTTTTTAAGAGGCGCATACTTTAATCTTTTTAAGACAAGAAGCCAAATAAGTCACACCTGCGTGGGGCCCCAAAAATAAAATGGCCTATGGCCCCGCGCTCTCTAAATCCGTCTCTGGGTAATTGCACAAATAAAATCATTTTTTCTTGTGTTACATATCTTCATACCTTTCAATTTTACACAAATTATTCCTTTATTTTCCAGCACCTGTCTTGTGTATATATAATCATTTGGACAGGCGCAGTTTAGAAATCCTTAATTATGACGATTCTTACATGTTTCTATTAAGGCCGCCCCTGTGTAATGAAGTCGCTACATGATGGTTAAGAGTGTAATGATGCTTTGCAGTACTAGGAAAAGTTGGATGTGGTTTCTACAAGCTATTCCCTAAGTTGTGATTATGTAATAGAAATAGGGTTTTATACAAGGAATGTTTGCAGCTGTCGCCAAATTTTAAGGAGAGTGATCTTGCATTTTTTGTTATCGCTATGCTTGGTTGCAGATAGACAGCTGCCACCAGCTTCACGGTTTTGGTGTGAGAAGCAAGCCAAGCGAAAAGCTATCCTGATCTGTATCACCAGTCAGTTGCTTTGTCCTACGATCAGTTTGCTTCAGTCTTCGAAAAACACTAGCCTTCGTCATGCTTCGTCAAGCCTGAGTGACTGCATAGGGTTGAATGCAGCTCTTACAGTTGCTTTGTTTCAGCTGTTAGCACTCTAGGAACAAAAATGAGGAACAAAAGGTCAATTAGGCGAGCTGGAATTTATATATATGTAATAGATTTGAGGGTAAATGTTGATTAGTGCTTTGTCATTAATTTGAAGACAGTTGTTCTGATGAACAATTGCAAAAGTGTTACTGCAATGAAACCTGTAAATGTTAGCAATGGCGGATTAAGGGGGGTGCTGACTGGGCTACAGCCAGGGACCCCCAACACTTTGGGGGCCTCCAATCCCTAAGTCGAAAAACGTGTGATATGTGAACAACACACAATACGCTGGAAAAGATATCATCGCCAATTGGAACTAATAAGTAGCCGCTATGTGCTCACTCATTGAAATTGTTTCGTTGACATAAAAGTAGTTGATTCTATGGCGTGTGGTCTGGCCGACACTCATTAACAAGTTAGTACTCCAAGGTCTAAAAAATTAAGGTATTCCATCCGATTGTCTTATTTTGATTTCCGATGCGTATGCGATATCCACGTCATTTGAACATCGGTCCTTCAGACAGGCCCGAAGGAAGTTGTGGACTTGTTAAGTGGCGTCAAGGCTCTCAACAATGGTGAAAGTAATTCGATTTTAGCTTAGGATAATATGTCATGGTGTTATAAGGCAGGACTGCTAGAGTTGGTGTGTACGCCACGTATATATCCTCGTGCACTTTCATGTATTTGTGTGTTCTTTGTTACTACGATGCATGTCTGAAGTCTAGCGGGTTGCGTATGGCAGTAAAGACCTTACACAATGTCAACTGGTAGTTTAATATAACAGTTGTGGTACTATTTACTTCCAAGACGCAAGTTTGAACATTTTGGTACATACTACTTTTATGTGAATCGCCATTATTTGGCACAGTCCTTGATAACTGCATTAAAACAGAATAAACGCAATAATAAAAAGAAAAGCCGGCAGATATCAAGTTACTTAAAACGTTAACTAATAACAAGAATTAAACCGTATCAAGCACGTTTTAGTTCTGTTCACATTTCGTTCAAGTAACTCTAAGCTTGCTCACGCTAAACTCAATCACTCATTCGATTTACGACTTTAGTAAGTCGTAAGGTGTGCTTTTAGTAAAAGAATTGTGTTGAGTGCCGTTTTATATTCTAAGTGCAGTAGAAAAATAAAAACAATTCAGTAGTGTTATGGCTTATGAATGAACGCAAAACCATACGTAATAAGTGAAAGCGAGTAACAACGGTTATTGACAAGTGAGTGCGCGCTCTTGGCCTTACTAACAGTCTTACTGATTTGTCCTTGATTGTGAACAGAAAAATGAAATCTTGAATTGCAGTGAGTACAATTATTATTTCTACCATATCAATTTAGGACATATCAAACTGGGCTATTATGGTAGGTAAGGTTAGGTTAAATTTTGGTTAGGTTAGTTCTAAGGTTAGGTTAGTGTTATATTGGTCGGGAATCTGCTATGTAAAGCTGATTTTTCTGAAATTAACTTTTACAGAAAATTTATTCTGTCTGAAAAATATCATTTGGATATACGTATATACAGTGGAACTCACCCACTGGACGGCACTCAAATGGTCGTTTTACTATAGTTTGGCTGGGTGGTCGCGTCACACTTGCATTCCTAAAGGTTTCATTATTATCGCGATCACTTCATTTCTACAATTGTTTTCTTGATTGAAAGTTATTTAGCTTTTGTCTTATGTGCTGCCATAGCCTATCGTTTCTGTACTATAAAATCACACAGCAGAAAAGTCGATGTCGGCAGTACAAATTCCAGAAAAGTTTACAATATGAGTTTGTTCAGTCACATTGGCACATACGGCGCTTGCACTCACGCCTACATCCAAGGGTTGCCAGATTGGTCGTTTTTCGGCCAAATTTCTGAAATTTGGCCGTAAGATTTTTGGGTTGGCCGTTTGTCTTTTTTTGACCGTTTTTTGAAGGTCGTTTGGCCGAAAATGTTTTCTGTTGGCCGTTTTTGAAAATATGTCTATATTTTAAGGCTAACTCTCAACGGCAACACCTTTTTTGATAGTTTCGTCCCCTGTGTCTACGTTTCGCCTTGTGTAGTGATTTATAAGTGAAAGCGAGGCAGTGCGAGGGTGCGATATATGCTTGCCGCGTTGTGCAGACCTTGCAGGCAAAGCCACTGTGGTGTGCGTAGGCTACCGTACTTACTCGATTGTAAGCCGCGGAGTATAAAGTTTGTTTTTTTCATTTTCATGATTTCGTACGACTTACAATCAAGGGCGGCTTACATTTTTTTCTTTTGCTTATCACAATGTCTAGATGACGCCCAGTCTTTCCTTAGCTACATTTTGTTGACCAAACCCTCTTTTCGCATTATTTTGTCTCTCTTCAGCATCATGTGCACGTTCGTTACAAGGGGGATTAGTATGGGACCCACAAATGGTACGCAAGCAGAAAAAGTTTGGGAACCAAATCAGAAAAGTTTGGGAAAAGTTTGAGAACCAAATCAGAAAAAGTTTGGGAAAAGTTTACACGTAACTTACGGTTGCAATTAAAAAGAAGCATAAAGGTACCGGGAATTCCACTTTCAAGTGTGATTATACATCAAATTAGAGGTGATGAAAATCGACACAAATTGTGTGTGAAAAGTAAGTTTGGTGCAAAATATTACGATATGGTGCTAACAACGCCTTGAAACATCAAGAAGTAATAGATAATGAGAATTTCTTCCATTCCGTTTTTTGTTAGCTCAGAATCAAGAGTAAGTCTAATGAAATGATGCATTTCAATGACAATTCATGACATAAGAAGACAGTCAGTGATACATCAGACTTGATTTATGAGCATGTTCCACTCATTTGAGTAATGGCTTTCATTTGTTTCAACTCATATTTTTGTTGCACTCAACCCGAGCGCTCATTGGAGCTTGACAGCTTCACATGCTGCGTTAAACTAAGCCATGGCCTGATTCGTTCAAATCTTGAACAGCAGCAGTATAGCCATACAGGCACCAAACAGGTATTTAGTTTTGTGGTGAATGCCGTGAATGTCGGTCGCGGAGTCAGGTAGCAACAGCCCCGGCAGTGGTTGTGTCTGACAAGACGACAAAATAGGTTTGCCAAGGTGGACCGGATAGCTTTGACATAAGGTGATCTAATATACTGTTTACAGCAGGGCCTATTTGGGATTTCTCTCCGCCTTTGCTCTTTGCCAACAGGCTTTAAAAAGACATTCCAGTCATTTTTAACGCTTACAAGATATCCTCACATCTCACATGTATCACGCGAAATGAAGCACGGTGCAAAATGAAAATTTTACGATAAACTATAAAGAATCGGTTAAAAATCAATGTTTGCTGCCCAAATACTTGTAATTGTAGCAGCGAAATTGCCTTCCAAGTGTTGGTAAAAAAACTAGTAAAATTTATCTCCAGATGTTAAATTCAGCCCAACTTTAGTACTGCTGCTTTGTGAAAATGATTAATTAGCCATTGAGTATGCGTCTTGCAGTGAGTGATAGCAAGAGGCAATTCAACGTTTGAAAAACATCAATTGCAGAATTGCTTTTCGCTATTGCAGTAAAAGTTTGCAGCTCCGTTGCCACAGTGTGACTCTAGATTCGCACCACATCAGTGATTGCGAGACCGGATGCACCGTGTGCAGTGCATCCAAGCGTAAGAACAAGTATATGCACAGGGAAACGTCAGCATATTTTCTCTGTTGCTACTTTCTCAATGATGCATGACTTCTCAGCGATGCATGGCTGCTCATTGGTTTACATTACCGCCAATTCAAGAAAAGCACCAATAAATTCTTGCAAAACAAACTTCCACCGTAAAATTTAAAATAGCAGAAGAAAAACAAATACACAGTTTGTTGAAGGTATCTTATGTGAATAACTTTGTTGAGGTAAATATTGCAAAAACACACCCCAGCAAAATTCATGGAAATCAAATCAGGTCCAGACCAGTGGCTTTCAACCTGGGCCGCAACACCCAGAGGGGTCGTGAACCGTTTTGGAGGAGTCACGTGTTGATATTTTATGCTGACAGCTGTACTGCACTTGCATTATTCGAGATATAAATGGGAGTCGCTGGGTTATAGTGGGTTGTTATAGTGGATCGCAGAAGAGAAAAGATTGAAAACCATTGGTCATGACTGTAGATCAGTGCTCTTCAACCTTTTTGTCAACGCGGAACCCCTCATGTACTTTTGCGTTTGTCATGGAACCCCACTAAAAAAAATTGAGAAATTATGAATTGCTTGGTCAGAAAATTAAATATTTCGTTATTACACTGTTACACTTCAAAAAATAATTAGACACTTCAAAGCATAATAATTATTACAAAAGTTATAAAGTCAGACATTTAATGACTCTGTTGTTGTTGCGTTTCTTGTACAATCTTCTTAAATCGAGGCTCAACGTTGCTTAATGCAGTTCTCATACACATATCGACCTCC
>Ga0210059_1009135_pt1 | contig 15515 bp, 12 predicted proteins | sample Ectturendosymbi2_FD_188042 | JGI IMG/M metagenome (GOLD analysis project Ga0210059, IMG submission 188042) | Ecteinascidia turbinata endosymbiont from Florida, USA - Sample 2 (SPAdes) (version 2) | ecosystem: Host-associated > Tunicates > Ascidians > Unclassified | place: Key West, Florida... | reverse complement strand
GCTGCAGCATTGCGCACAACATTTTTTATGAAAATGAAAAGCCTCCGTTAAACCTGTCACCACTATGTCTGAATCACCATGTTCATTTCAGGTTTTATTCAATAACAATCGTCTGCACCCAGATTGAATGGCGCAACGTTCTCACTTTGTTGACTTATTTCAATGCGAACGGCCAGCTCAGAAATGAAGAAATGCATATGTGATGATGACTAGACACAACAGAGGAAATCCAGATCTCTTACAAATTTCAAGTGCAATTGTGTTTCACAGTTAACCTGAAGCTGAATCCATAGTAGTGATGGGGGCAAGATTAATCAGAAAAAACGTGAATTACAGTGAGGTTGAATTAAAAGACTCACGATGGATAACGATTTGTGTCTGCACTACAACGACTTTCACCACAGAAAGGAAATTACGCTTGTTTGTGGCGGATAAAAAATGTCCAACAGATTTTTCACAGATTACTGTTCGTAAATTTTGAAGCTGTTCACCTGATGTAAATGACTCTTCTTGTGTCGCGGTCATCACGATGTCTCCAGTTGTGGTTTCTGTGATGACTTCAGTCTTTTGAGAAGCTTCCTGTGGAGAGAATCGTTTTCCTCAATTGCAAATAAGTACACAACATTTAAGCAACAGTTTCTGCAGCATTTTAGTGGACCAACAACCAGTAACCTTCGGCATCTTGTCTTTGAAAAAACAAAGGATAGCAACGTGAGAATTTCTCCAAGAAAGCCTTTAAAAAATTCTGCTAAACCATGTAAAGTTTGCAGAAAGACTTGGTTTGAATAAAAGATCCTTACTAGGCCAGTTACGTAGCACTGTCATTATGAAATTCTTTTTACCTTATAGGCATCTCCAGTTAGTTTCTCAAGAATTGTTTCACTTCCGCTGAGAATCTCTTGTCGCGGTTGCTGTCCATTGCCTTTTGGAAGCACGGCTGTTTGTTCTTTCTCAACGTAGTCGGTATATTCGGTACATTCTGCAACGGAGATTGGGGTGTAATTGCACAAAGTATTTCTAACGTTTCGGAAGGATTAACTATGAAATGTTTGAAATTAAATCATGATTGTGTGCTTGCAATCGTAACAATTTGGTGAAGGGTGTTTCCATAAACGTGCCACAAAAAGTGAAAAAGTAGCACGACTTTACCGATAAAATTGTTGTTGTTGAAGGTAATGCGGAAAAGTTTGATTGTCAGTTATACTGTATTTGTGCGCGGACCTCTAACGAGTTCTGGATGAAAAATCACCAATGGATCTTTGTTCGATCAGACCTTTTTTCACAGGAATCATCACGTTTCACAAGTAATTTCACTGATTTCCCAAAGGAATTCTTCAGAAACAGATCAAACACTGGTGCACTTTCAGAGATAACAGACACATGGCGCGCTCTCTCGTACCCACACAGTGTGCTTCAAATTGATCTATAGTAAAGTATCAAAGGGCGTGTGTGAAACAAATCAACAAGTTGTTTCAAACTTATCACTCTATGATTTGTCGAAAAGGGTTGGTGGTACGACAAGAAATCCTTCACCAAATTTCTGTCTCAAACTGGTAATGTGAGGCACAGCTGGGCTGCAGCATTGTGTACCACATTTTTCATGAAAATGAAAAGCCTCCCTCAAACCTGTCACCACTATGTCTGAATCACCATGTTCATCTCAGGTTTTATTCAATAACAATCGTCTGCACCCAGATTGAATGGCGCAACGTTCTCACTTTGTTGACCTGTTTCAATGCGAACGGCCAGCTCAGACATGAAGAAATGCATATATGATGATGACTAGATACAACAGAGGAAATCCAGATCTCTTACAAATTTCAAGTGCAATTGTGTTTCACAGTTAACCTGAAGCTGAATCCATAGAAGTGATGGCGGCAAGATTAATCAGAAAAAAACGTGAATTACAGTGAGGTTGAATTTCAAGACTCACGATCGATAACGATTTGTGTCTGCACTACAACGACTTTCACCACAGAAAGTAAATTACGCTTGTTTGTGGCGGAGAAAAAATTTCCAACAGATTTTTCACAGATTACTGTTCGTAAATTTTGAAGCCGTTCACCTGATGTAAATGACTCTTCTTGTGTCGCGGTCATCACGATGTCTCCAGTTGTGGTTTCTGTGGTGACTTCAGACTTTTGAGAAGCCTCCTATGGAGAGAATTGTTTTCTTCAATTGCAAATAAATAAACAACATTTAAACAACAGTTTCTGCAGCATTTTAGTGGACCAACAACCAGTAACCTTCGGCATCTTGTCTTTGAAAAAACAAAGGATAGCAACGTGAGAATTTCTCCAAGAAAGCCTTCAAAAAAGTCTGCTAAACCATGTAATGTTTGCAGAAAGACTTGGTTTGAATAAAAGATCCTTACTAGGCCAGTTACTTAGCACTGTCATTATGAAATTCTTTTTACCTTATAGGCATCTCCAGTTAGTTTCTCAAAGATTGATTCACTTCCGTTGAGAATCTCTTGTCGCGGTTGCTGTCCATTGCCTTTTGGAAGCACGGCTGTTTGTTCTTTCTCAACGTAGTCCGTATATTCTGCAACGGAGATTGGGGTGTAATTGCACAAAGTATTTCTAACGTTTTGGAAGGATTAACCATGAAATGTTTGAAATTAAATCATGATTGTGTGCTTGCAATCGTAACATTTTGGTGAAGTGTGTTTCCATAAACGTGCCACAAAAAGTGAAAAAGTAGCAAGACTTTACCGATAAAATTGTTGTTGAAGGTAATGCGGAAAAGTTTGATTGTCAGTTATACTGTATTTGTGCGCGGACCTCTACTCTAACGAGTTCTGGACGAAAAATCACCAATGGATCTTTGTTCGATCAGACCTTTATTCACAGGAATCATCACGTTTCACAAGTAATTTCACTGATTTCCCAGAGGAATTCTTCAGAAAAAGATCAAACACTGGTGCACTTTCAGAGATGACAGACACATGGCGCGCTCTCTCGCACCCATACAGTGTGGTTCAAATTGATCTATAGTAAAGTATCAAAGGGCGTGTGTGAAGCAAATCAACAAGTTGTTTTAAACTTATCACACTATGATTTGTCGAAAAGGGTTGGTGGTAAGACAAGAAATCCTTCACCAAATTTCTGTCTCAAACTGGTAATGTGAGGCACAGCTTCAGGGCTGCAGCATTGTGTACAACCTTTTTTATGAAAATGAAAAGCCTCCCTCAAACCTGTCACCACTATGTCTGAATCACCATGTTCATTTCAGGTTTTATTCAATAACAATCGTCTGCACCCAGATTGAATTGCGCAACGTTCTCACTTTGTTGACTTGTTTCAATGCGAACGGTCAGCTCAGACATGAAGAAATGCATATGTGATGATGACTAGATACAACAGAGGAAATCCAGATCTCTTAAAAATTTCAAGTGCAATTGCGTTTCACAGTTAACCTTAAGCTGAATCCATAATAGTGATGGCGGCAAGATTAATCAGAAAAAAACGTGAATTACAGTGAGGTTGAATTAAAAGACTCACGATCGATAACGATTTGTGTCTGCACTACAACGACTTTCACCACAGAAAGGAAATTACGCTTGTTTGTGGCGGAGAAAAAATTTCCAACAGATTTTTCACAGATTACTGTTCGTAAATTTTGAAGCCGTTCACCTGATGTAAATGACTCTTCTTGTGTCGCGGTCATCACGATGTCTCCAGTTGTGGTTTCTGTGGTGACTTCAGACTTTTGAGAAGTCTCCTATGGAGAGAATCGTTTTCCTCAATTGCAAATAAATACACAACATTTAAGCAACAGTTTCTGCAGCATTTTAGTGGACTAAGTACCAGTAACCTTCGGCATCTTGTCTTTGAAAAAACAAAGGATAACGACGTGAGAATTTCTCCAAGAAAGCCTTAAAAAAATTCTGCTAAACCATGTAAAGTTTGTAGAAAGACTTGGTTTGAATAAAAGATCCTTACTAGGCCAGTTACGTAGCACTGTCATTATGAAATTCTTTTTACCTTATAGGCATCTCCAGTTAGTTTCTCAAAGATAGATTCACTTCCGCTGAGAATCTCTTGTCGCGGTTGCTGTCCATTGCCTTTTGGAAGCACGGCTGTTTGTTCTTTCTCAACGTAGTCGGTATATTCGGTATATTCTGCAACGGAGATTGGGGTGTAATTGCACAAAGTATTTCTAACGTTTCGGAAGGATTAACCATGAAATGTTTGAAATTAAATCATGATTGTGTGCTTCCAATCGTAACAATTTGGTGTAGGGTGTTTCCATGAACGTGCCACAAAAAGTGAAAAAGTAGCACGACTTTACCGATAAAATTGTTGTTGAAGGTAATGCGGAAAAGTTTGATTGTCAGTTATACTGTATTTGTGCGCGGACCTCTACTCTAACGAGTTCTGGATGAAAAATCACCAATGGATCTTTGTTCGATCAGACCTTTTTTCACAGCAATCATCACGTTTCACAAGTAATTTCACTGATTGCCCAGAGGAATTCTTCAGAAACAGATCAAACACTGGTGCACTTTCAGAGATAACAGACACATGGCGCGCTCTCTCGCACCCACACAGTGTGGTTCAAATTGATCTATAGTAAAGTATCAAAGGGCGTGTGTGAAACAAATCAACAAGTTGTTTCAAACATATCACTGTATGATTTGTTGAAAAGGGTTGGTGGTAAGACAAGAAATCCATCAACAAATTGCTGTTTCAAACTGGTAATGTGAGGCACAGCTTAAGGGCTGCAGCATTGTGTGCAACATTTTTTATGAAATGAAAAGCCTCCCTTAAACTTGTCACCACTATGTCTGAATCACCATGTTCATTTCAGGTTTTTTTCAATAACAATCGTCTGCACCCAGATTGAATGGCGCAACGTTCTCACTTTGTTGACCTGTTTCAATGCGAACGGCCAGCTCAGATATGAAGAAATGCATATATGATGATGACGAGATACAACAGAGGAAATCCAGATCTCATACAAATTTCAAGTGCAATTGTGTTTCACAGTTAACCTGAAGCTGAATCCATAGTAGTGATGGCGGCAAGATTAATCAGAAAAAAACGTGAATTACAGTGAGGATGAATTTAAAGACTCACGATCGATAACGATTTGTGTCTGCACTACAACGACTTTCACCACAGAAAGGAAATTACGCTTGTTTGTGGCGGAGAAAAAATGTCCAACAGATTTTTCACAGATTGCTGTTCGTAAATTTTGAAGCCGTTCACCTGATGTAAATGACTCTTCTTGTGTCGCGGTTATCACGATATCTCCAGTTGTAGTTTCTGTGGTGACTTCAGTCTTTTGAGAAGCCTCCTATAGAGAGAATCGTTTTACTCAATTGCGAATAAATACAAGATATTTAACCAACAGTTGCCACAGCATTTTTGTGAACTAGCAAGTCATGTCAGCATCACTTAGAAACAAGAGCTGCAAAGAGGGGCAGATCCAATGAGAGACAGTTGGGGCGATAGCCCCACCCAAAATCTAAAAAAGGCCGGTTTTTTCACCGTCATTTTTTGCTATTCGGAAAACAGCGTTCGCGGTGTTAGGCCATTTTGCCGTCCATTGTTTTGTCACAGCAGTGTTGTGAAGTATACTCTATCTATCTTACAGTAGTGAACCCGTAATAAGACTTGATTGCCAAATATTAATGTAATCGCCCCTCCCCACTAACTTTCTAGCTGGATCCACCCCTGGCTGCAAACGTCTGAGATCTTGTTCAAAGCGATCAGTTACCATTTCAATGAAACTGTTGTTTGTCTTCGCTGATTTTTTTTACGGTTAACGCTCATCATGCACAAATCGGGCAAGCGTTCATCTGACAGTTGCGTCTATCGCCACGTTTGCACTCGTCGAAAAATACTAAGGGCAGCAATATCTTTCAGCGTTGGAAAAATAAGAGTGTCAGACACTTTCGCAAATCTGTTTTAAGCAACGAGAAGCAGTGGCGATTCTAGAAATAAAAAAGTGGGGGGGGCACTGCGGGGCCAAGGAAAAAGTAGGGGGGGCCAACATAATTGTCATCTTGCATGGTTATTTTTTGTTTTTTTGAAGATTACGTCGCTATGATTTACCCTATCAAACCCAACATGGGCTTGTGAATATCGTTAAATATGAACTAGCATATTATTCACTAGAGACACCAAACGCCACTGCAGATGTAATCACACACGTGTACTGCTATCTGAGCCGGATTAAAGGGTGGGGGGGCCCGGGGCAATTTTTACTGGAGGGCCCCTAGGACATAATTTATGACGTCATCGTTTGTAAAAAGTTGTTTTCGCTGATTTGCAAGGTTCCCGTTTGTTTTTTCCGGTAGTCGAGAATGTGCTTACTCAAATGCACATACAGTTAGCTGCGAGAAGAGAATTTATGATATAAATACTGGAGTGTATTTTTGCTAAGAAAAAATATTTCACAGGCTAGGGAGTGACTCGGCAAGAAACAACATTCATCCGAACAATAAGCAAAAACCAGAGATTACAAACAAAAACACCGGAAAAATAACATATCAAGATAGCCAGCCATGCTGAGTGTGAAAGTTGCTTCCACGCTAATGTCTTGATTTTCACCTTCATTTTCAGGTGCTCTGGTTAACGCCACTGCTTTAACATTACTGCTCGAAAGTTTTGCTAGAAAAAGCGATTCAGTCGCGGCGTTTTTGCTAACACTGCCAGATCCTTGCGCTTTTTCTTTTTAGAAGATTTGCGCTTTTCATAGCTCCTAATAGCATTACAGATTTCGGCATCGCGCTAGCTAAACAGTGCAATCTCGTTTTATACTCTTCCGTTCTACGAATCGACTGATCAAAATATTTTCTGACGGATCACGCAATAATATGTGGTGTAAATGGTTTGAATAGCTTCATATGTTAATGATGTAACACAACGGTAGTAATCGTCGGGAGAAAAGTGCGTTTCCACCACACGTTACGCTTTACGACGAAACAAAGTTGCAGTTCGATCGCGACGACCTCGAGATTGCACCAGAAGTTCGGGATCATTGATACCAGTGTTGCCACTTCTGATATTGTAACATGACATCACAAGTGATGTTCTCAGATAAATTTCTGATGTCTGATGTTATGACGACAAATCTGATGTTGCCTGGGTTGTTGTTTTTGTTTTCCAGATTCTCTTTTAATTTCAGGACAAAAATAAGGTAGATTCATGATTTTTGAGATCCTTTCATCAATCTCTCACCCTAATGTGTGTTTGGTTATCGTTTCAAACTAAAAAAGCTCTCTTCGTTGCGTTGAGACTAACATTTCACGTAAATTATAAATGACTTCTGCATTTAGTGTCGATATTTCGCTCTGTCTCGGATTAAACGAGGATAATCGCGCTTTGTTAGGTGATGGTAATAGAGGCATTTAGCTTATATGAAACTGTAGCGTAAAAAATTGATGTCATCTGTTGTTGAAAAAGGCAACAATCTGATGTACGAGACTGACCCTAGTGGCAACATTGACTGATACTAAACAGCAGTCAACAACCACTAGCTTTAGCAAGCAAATAGTAGCGTTTTCGTGACATTTGTGCAATAGTCGTGATGTACGAGTAGAGAGTCATATCCGTGCCAAAAGAACAAACATTAGGCAAAAGTTACAAGCGAAATCAAATATATTTGCATTGAACAAAACCGAAAGCACTTGTAGGCTATTCACAAGATGTAACAGCAGGCGTAAAACTTACTTTGCAGAACATTACCAACAAAGTCGTTTATTTTAATATTAACATTGAATTTTCCTCTGACTGATTCTCAAAAGCTGACTTTTCAATCCTGCGTTGATTATGATTGTTTGACCATAAGCGAAACACGCACTAACTCTAGTCTAAACCTAAACAGATTCAGACAAATAGACAATGAGCAATATAATTCTCACACAGATCCCTGAAGTCTACGTTAGAATTTTATACCATTATCACCTCAATCCTTCGATTGTCATGTCGACTGTCAAATTCATCAACGAAATCATAAATCTATTTTTTCACGTCGTACCTTTTTCATTGAAAGTAAATCAATATTACCCAATCTGTCACTGGTTATGAAATTTCTGGGAAATGTTTTCACTAATTTCATATTTGAAATACTTCTCTCGCATGAAGCGCTGGTGACGGAAAGCGTTACAGCTACCACTACCAGTCAAACGCAACCTTTTAAGCCGCTATAAATGAAAAAAAAATGTTCGAGCGACATAGGCAGCTTCAACTCCTTCCGAACAAAATCTTTGCCAAAGCTATTTCATGTTTTAAATCATTTTCACTTATTGAAAACAATTTGCGAATTCTTTCAAGTGTTTTTCTGATAGAAATATTTGACCTCCTGGGCAAAGAGTTGAAATTCGCGGACGAATTGCTTCTGAATCATTACAGAAAATCCGTACAAAATTCTATCAGGTTGCAGGACATGTGTGGGTAGAGTTAAAACTGTAGTCACGAACCACTTCCGTAAGATGTTTCGAAGTCATATACACAGAACCGTCACCAGAAAGTCTTCAATAGAGGCTTTACGTTTGTGCAAGGGGGCTTGACATTTAAGAATTGACAAAACTCCCCTAATATATAGTGCTTCACACTTCAATTTGGGGGGAATGGAACTTTGTTTGGGGTGCTAAGCCCACCAAAGCCCCCCATGGCGATGGGATTGCATATACACAAGGCAGCAAAACGCAATACTGCAATACCGAAATACAACTGAAACCGATTCTTAATGCTTTCACAAACCTTTTGCTACTGGAACAAGCAACAATCTGCTGACAGTAATATAATCCAGTTCTATCTCACACTGAAGTGCACGAAACACCAATCTTCCCATTTCTGCGATTGTTTCATAGTTTCGAAATAATTTTTTCCACACCACGACCGCGGTATGACTAAATTTCACGCAGGATCCGAGCAACTAATAGTACTGATGTGTGTCGTCATAAACAATTGCAGTTACCCGACCGTCAAAAACAAAAACACAGCTAATCATGCATTTGGGAAATATTGAATGCAGGCTGGAGGGTTTCTAAAATATTGCTGGCCGAAAGTTATCTACTGTATATGCAAAGGACCTATGTCAACTAAATGAACTTGAACGGTAAATTAAGAAAAAAACTGGGGGGGCCAAACAGGGTCCAAGCAAAAATCTGGGGGGGCCATGGCCCCCCCTTAGAATCGCCACTGATGAGAAGTGGATCTGCACGTTGACAGGATTATCGGAGAACTTACTGAAGTTAGAACACCACATAGGCTTAATTAACAATAGAGCAGAAGAGTTATGAAAACTCGTCACAGCAAATCTAGCTTTGCACACAGTACTCACTCAGAAGTCAGAACTAAACCTTAACAGTTTAAGATGTTTCAAAACATACTCTCACAGGCTACGTAGTTTTATGCCGTATGCAAAGAAACCTGCATAAGCGCAGTTTGATTGAGCTCCTCACTCAGGCACATTCATTGGTCACACTCACAGTTCTCACACAAACGACAGAGTGTCGAAGTGGTGGAAGCATTGCTGCGGATTCACTCATATTTTTTTCACACAGTGTATAGCTACGTGGCCCAATCGCTACTAGCAACCACTGTCTCGTTGCATTATACCTGCCAAGTCTAGGTTCAACCGACAATTGTACATGCTGTAAAACGCCTTCTACCGCAACTTCAAGTAAACCTTTGACGATTTGTTGCCATGTTATTGTTACGCAATAAAGACCAACAGTAGAACAATCCGCTCGCAATCTTCGCAACCTGCCTCCTCAGGAAAAGGATGGCGTGAGTGAATTGCACGCTCATGTTGTTCGTCATTGCATGACACTAGAACAGTGAACCTGCCTCTTCACTCTTTTGTCATACCGTAAAATAAATACTCATTGCAAGAATTATATCGATGGATTGGAATTAAGCTGCTGTCTTCAAGTTGTCAAGAAATGTTTGGTTTTAGTCCCAATTTCCAGAGGGGTAATGCCGGTTTTGCCACAACCTGCGGACACCCAAGTTTCACAGGCCTGGCTTTCAAAGGGAGGCAGACTCGGTTGCCCAATCTGAAGCTGTGGCGTTGCAGCCTGTCCTACGCAGTGCTCGTATACATAGGCGTACGAGGCGGGGAGGGCTGACTTGAAAATTTTCAGGGCAAATTCCGTTTTCAGGGCAAGCGCAAGTTGCTCAAAATCCTGAATGATAAAAAATGTTTCAACACAGTGAGAAATGCGCTTCGGATGGTTCGTAATCCATTATCAGTTGAAGGTGGGTCATTCTTTCAAAGATTTGTTTTCATTCATACCTGACGTTGATCTGAAATTGTTTCCTTAAAGGTTGTCTCAATTTCGATGATGGTGTCTTGTCCTGGTTGCTGTGTACTAGCTTGAGGAAGCACAGCAGTTTGATCTTGCTCAAAGTAAACGAAATAATCTGTAGAGGCTGGAAAGTAATTGCACACACGTTTGGTTAAGTTGTTGTAGGATTAACAACGAAAGATATCAAAACATCATGTTCATATATTTACAGTCGTGATGTTTCCTTTCAGACTGTTTCCCCACATACGGCAAAAAGTTAAATAAGGAGCACAGCTAGCTTAACTGCAATGTTACGTTTGGTTGTAGATCTATATCCATTTGAGTATTATCACCGGTTATATTCAAGTTCAAAAAAATTTTCCATGTAGTCTGGTAGATAAGTAGTGAAAGGATTGTTGGCTCGATCTGAAATTTCGTTACAGGAACCATCATGCTTCATAACTATTTGTGCTGCTTTAGCATCAGAACTGCTCTGAATATGAGTAAAATTCGGTGCAGTTTTACATGTAATTATCGCCTGTCGTGGTCCCTCGTACGCACAAAGAGTGTTTCAAGTATTTCCTTAGAAAAATATAAAAGCATATGCATGAAGCAAAGCAACAGGTTGGTTTCCAATCGGAAGCCTAGTTGCAGGGTCTGGGACATTGTAAACAACATCTTGCCAAGAAAAAATAAATGCCTCCCTTAGACGTGTCTCAACTCCAGCTGCCTGATCAAGATCTTTTCGTGTTTTATTTAAAAGATAATGATGTGCAACCAGTTTGATTTTCGGACAATTCTCAGTTTGTTAATAAACGTCAATGCCTATGGCCAGTTCAGACACACAGAAACAAACACGACTCTTAGTAGATACAAATGAGAAAATCCTTAGTAATGTCAAGTGCAGGAGTTTTTCACAGCCAGATCTGAAGTTAAATCCAGTGAATAGAAAACAGTAAAATTAAAAAGTCAAGACGTTAATTGCTGTGTATTGCACTATCAAAACTCACGTTTGATATGATCTTAGGTCAACACTATACGAAATTTTGTCAACACAAGATATTTACCCTTGTTTTTCACAGAACGCAAGTGTCTTGTTCAGATTGTACAATTCACTGTTCATGAATGTTTGCGAAATTCACCTGATTTCACTGACTCTTGTTGTATCGCTGCCTTCATGGTGTCTCCAGTTATGTTTTTTGTGGTGATATCAGTGTTTTGAGAAGCCTGCTGTGAAATAAAACCGTTGTTCTTACACATGAATAAATACATTTACAATACTTATGAATCAATACACGTACATTTCCTACTTATGAATAAATAAATAAAATGCACATGTACAAAATATTTGTACTACAGTTGGTGTGGGATGTCAGGACGCGGAGAGCTATAACACCCTTCGACCAAGTATTTTTGAATAAATAAATGTTTGCAACGTGGCAATTAGTGTTTTTGGAAAGGGAGGCATTTGTATCCTCAAGCTATTTTATGTAAAAGCTTGGCTAATATGAACCATCATTAAAAGATCAGTTAAATATCGGAAAAGGGTGTCATTCACTTTGTATACTATAAATCTGGAAGGTCTTTGGAAATGATCTTTCAATGTGGCCCGCTGACGCAAATATTGAAATCCGTCTCCTTATGGCAGAAATATTTTGCCGATGTTCAATTTTCAGAATCGTTACACTTATTTATAAGAGCAACATGCACTAAAATGCAACTCTGAACTCACAGTGCAGTATATTCTTTGTTTAACGTGTTTATTTTAGTGCATCAATATTTTCAAGCATGATGACTGTTTGGACGTGATGTTATCGGCAACATTACTTGACAAACTGTTTGTTTTCAATATAATCCACAGGTTAATAGGGAGCATTGGCTCTAAATTTTATCACAATGGAATTCATTCTGTGTAAAAGCGTTAATAAGAAAACTAAAAAGGGGGGAAAATAACTCCTATTCATGCCGATACGTTTCGCATTTTCCTTAAAACCAGGGCTGTGGAGTCGGAGCTGGAGTCTAAGCCGGAGCCAGGATCTGGGCATATTTCCCGGAGCTGGGCATTGTGCCTGGAGCCGAAGCTCAACTTAAAAATCAGGAGCCGAAACTCAGTTTAAAATTTAGGACCGGATCCGGAGCTATGGTCATTTGGAATGTAGCTCCGGGTCCCTTCCTACATACCAACAGTTTTGTCAAATAGACGTGCGTTTGCTCTTAACAGCACACTAAACCCGTTTGTTACGAGTTACGACACCAGACTGCAGGAATGGATCTGGAAGTCTTTGATATTTGTTTGTTTTAATAATAGCTAAGGTTGTGACATCGTAGCTGGCAGGCCTGGTGTTACTTGTTGAACAATGGTTCTCAATCACTGTTCTTAGAGCCGAATTCAGCTCCCAAGCATCCTTTGTGCGGCTCGTATCAGTCTTTCAGTAACACCTGTGATATTGTGTATAACAGACTTCGTTGGTGCAATAAAACAAAACATGTCAATTGACTTGTCGTAAAATTTTTAGTGCAACTCTCTAACAAAATCGTAGCTCTGGATTTGCCTCTTTTCAGCGAAATGGTTGAGAACCACTGTTGTAGAAGTAAGAAAACGTAAACTATGGGATCTCCTGACAACAACTATGGGATGTCCTGACTACACTATGGGATGTCCTGACATGCCATAGTGTAGCGATCTAAAAAGAACTGAACTGTAAAGAGTAGGTACATAATATAATATCCATAGCTTTTGTAACTGTGTAATCATGCTGTTAGCAGGGAGTATGACTAAGATGTGATGCCATTGCATATTTAAGCGTGAAATGCACGACCCGCCATTGCAAAGTAGGAATTTTAGTAGAAACGTTTAGGCTTACTAGGAAGGTTTACTACATTACTGGCAAAGTTCACCAGGAAACATTACGTTTGCAAGCAGTAACATAACATGAAAGTTATAACTAATTGGTAGCACGTAATTAGGCCACTCTCCACGATGGGTGTAAACAAGGAATCAATCAGCAAATGTTTAATAGGAAATCGATTTCGCGTAAACTTACATATCTTCAGTCCTGAAAATTGCAAGGAAATCTTACGGGTGAAACTTTGAAAGGCATAAGTAACAGCAGAGAAAAATTATTAAACTCAAGACTACAATCAGGTTCAGAGATCAGAACAGCGTAACAAACTGACTGACATCAACGACAGCAATTGCGACAAAAAGAAACTGTGACTTACAAAATAAGAAAAACGATAACTCAAAGTGACTTATAATATTAGAAAAATGTTTTCTCAAATAATTATTATATATTACTAGAACATCTAACAAATTATTGTCAATGGCGAAAGACTTCACCTGAAAAACTAACTCGTGGTCAAATGACTAACGACGCTAGAGAAATTTAGCAAACGATGCGCGGGCAGCAATTCTCTGGGATACGCATTTAAACCTGCTGCAAGCACTGTCGCTGCGCTGGGAGTAAGCAAGTTGTGTTGAGAGAAACACCAGCACACAAAGGGGACGACGGCATCAGACTGAGTGAAATAATATAAAGCAAAGTAATCGTAATAATTATTTCATATGGGGAAGGATCATGCTCTGAATGTTAATGTGCGTACCAACTAGGCGATAACATTCATTTTCACATATATCCAGAGAGCGAGAACTTGGTTTTCGACAAAGGTAGCGATGCATGCTTCGTGTAGAGGTGGCTTGTTTATTGTGCCTTGGGTCTTTGAATCGTGCCGCGACAAGGCCATCTGGTTCTTGTCACTGTCAGTTTTACAATCCTGTTTGTTCCAATTACTGCGATGCGCTGACCATCTTTTGGTAAATTTTTTGCAAGCTGGCCAACATACTGTACATGACATCACACAAGTCACTACGTCAGCTATGTCCAACCTGCGGACCGCATGCGGCCCAGTCGAGGATTCTTTGCGGCCCAATTTAAGTTTTCGCTGTAGTAAATGTATCCTATATGCTGATAACCAACCCTTATTTTGATAATCGTAAATTTGACATTTTTCAGGCAAGTGATCTTCAGTGCCACTTTATTACGTCTGTTACCATTGCACTTCGGATTCGAACGCTTTCAGTGCATTAGCTTATGCTAATTCTGCTTTGCTAAGACCATAGTAAGTGATTCAATGTGTTCTTCGCACAACACGATTGGACGATGTCCACACAACACGATGTCCAGAGAGTGACAACTTGGTTGTTCGACAAACGTTACGGTGTATGCTTTGCTTCGGATGTTGTCGAATAACCACGTTGTCACTCTCTGGACATCTGTGAAAATAAATGGTATGACCTAATTGACGCGCAAATTAACATTCAGAACATGATCCATCCCCATGTGAAATAATTATTACGATGCTTTGTGTTGTTTGGCTCAATCCGATGTTGTCTTCCGCTTTGTGTGCTGGTGTTTCTCTCAACACAGCTTGCTTACTCCCACCGCAGTGTTTAAAGCGAACTCATGGCGGGTTTGAAACGTAGCCCAGAGACTTACTGCCCGCACATGGCTTACTATTTTTCTCTACCGTTGTTAGTCATTTCACCAAGAGTTCGTTGTTAGTTGGAGAAATTTTCAGCCATCAGCGTCAACTTGTTAGATATTTCAGTCATTTATTTATTTGAGTAAACGTCTTTTAAATTTTGAGTAAACACTTATTTCATGAGTTTCGGTTTCGTTTTGTCGCCACTAGTATTCTTGACGTCAGTCAGTTTGTTAAGAAGTTGTGGTTTATGAGTTGTGTTACAAAATTTTGATTGAAGTTTTGAGTTTGTTTTTTCTCTGCTGTTACTTCAGCCTTTCAACTTTTCACCCGTAAGCTTTGCTTGCAAATTTCTGGACTGAGGATGCATAATTTTACGTAATATCGATTTCATATTAAAAATTTGCTGATGGATTCCTTGCTTACACCCATCGTAGAAAGTACATACTTGAATAGAGATATGTGCAAGTTTGAATCATCGCAAAAAGACGAAAGCAGAAGGCAGTCGATTGATTCCTCGAAAGCATACAGAAAAACTAGTGCTTTTAAGTGTGGAAGTGCGTTGTGGAAGCAATGAAGTAATATTTAGTCAAGTATAGCAATTTAACAAAAAAGAAGTGTCAAAGGACATGTGTCAAAGAGAAACAGCTAGTTCAATTCTAACTGGGAGCAAACCACAGTGTCTTGTGAGGTTGCAAGTAATATCCGTTTCGACAGAGCTTTTATTTAAAGAAACATTACAGCACCAAACACGAGAAAACATACGGGAAATTTCGCGGAAATTCTA
>Ga0210059_1009134_pt1 | contig 15516 bp, 14 predicted proteins | sample Ectturendosymbi2_FD_188042 | JGI IMG/M metagenome (GOLD analysis project Ga0210059, IMG submission 188042) | Ecteinascidia turbinata endosymbiont from Florida, USA - Sample 2 (SPAdes) (version 2) | ecosystem: Host-associated > Tunicates > Ascidians > Unclassified | place: Key West, Florida... | reverse complement strand
AGCTCGCGTAAACGCATTGATAAATGAAACCAAAGTTAAATACAGTAGGCCTATGAGGTAACAACTTTCATGAATTTGATATATTGCTATTTATCTAGAAGAGCCACACAAAATATGCCGGCGTGTCGCAATGAGCGCACCATTGGTAAACCTACATGGCTTACTGCTATTATCGCTGTCTCGCTGCATTACATGCCAAGATGTCTGCGCTCAACAGTTATATGAGGCAAAATGGCTACTACCATAACTTGAAGTGAACCTTTAAAGATGTTGCCATGTTATTGTGACGCAACAAAGGTTGATAGTAAAACAATTCGCTCCCGAGTTTCGCAACCTGCATTTACAAAGGAGCACATTAAAAGAGCTGCAGTTTCATGACTGCATTATGCCAGAACAGTGAACTGACTCTTGTGCACTCTGAGTGTCACGTCGGCAAACAAACTGTCATTGCAAAAAAAACTGCTGATTTTGCGTTTTCTAGATTTTTTTCTTCTTAGTCCCAATTCCCAGGGGGGGGTAAATGCCCGTTTTGCCCCTCCTCTGCGGACATCCATGCGCATAGTTGAATGATGAAATAGACGCCTATAGCCGCCCAATAATATGATAAACTGGAAGGAGTGTGCTGGATGACATTCACTATTTTTTAACTGGCCTAGCTAAGCTGCAGGGCGGCTTTAGGTGTCCTTCATGCTCATTAACCTGGAATTTGAAGTACGTGGTTTTTCCCCCTACTTACACTCGCAAATAAACAAAACAATAAAAGTGGTTAAGCGACAAACGATGAAAATACATTCACGACCGACAAATAACGCGGAACAATTTTGTGGACAAAGAAAACAACAATACCTTAAGTGCAAACACTTCACAAAATTGTTCACTGGTTTGCATAAGATTTTTAGCTTCCACTGTTTTAGTCTCATCCCTTGTCATTTGCTTCAATGTCGTAGAGTTCATTTTATTTTGACAAAATATTAAAATACATAATCTATGGTAAATTCTGCCATGAAACAAAACTGCAAGGTTTTGTCAAGACGCACACAACCCGCAATCCAGGTTTGTAAACGGGCCCTAATTTGAAGCCTGAACCTGAAATCACAAGCCCGAACCTTACATTTATGTTTAAAGCCCGATTGAGGCCCCAAAGCTAAGCCAAATGTACCAAGTGAGTCAAGATGTGCCCAACTGCGGGACGTCGGTAGCGTGGCAAAGTAAATATGACTAAATAATACACTATCATTTTTGGTCAAGAATCAATCAAATCGACTGCTTCAACAGTAACTGGCAACAAAAGTGTCTGTCGTTGCACAAAAATTTTGCTTGCAGGCCCAACATCGGCCCGAAACATCAGGCCCAACATCGGCCAGAAATATTTGTCAAACTTAATGCCGAACCCGTCTCGACCCGAAACGTCCTGTCCGACTTACAACTCTTCCGCAGCCAACTAAAAACTTTCCAGCACAGAAGGATCTTTCGAGAACTGAACAACGTTACGTTGGAAAATCTGCCGCCAATGTTAATACGACAGACACGCGATCGTCTTGACCTGCTCATTGCGAGTTACATCACTATATAAGCTACTTGTTTTTCCATAGCTGCAGCTGTACTACAGTCTTAATTGGCACTAGTAACAACCAAGCTTCATCCATGAAGAGTGGGACATGGTGGAGCACGGATATAACGCCTTATATAGCATGAGAATGGAGCGCGAATGCTGGGTAGAGGAAATTCAACTTTCGTTCAAACGAGATAATTGTTTGCCAACAATGAGATTTATCAGCCACTGCTACTGAATTCTCGAGCTCAAAGAGTATCTGGAAAAAATCACGCCCTTTCCAAACATCATGACGGAACCCAATGCAGTTGCATCGGCTTAAGGCCGGCCCTGCGGAACCCCATGCAATGATTGAAGTCTCCATCCTACTTTCTGTAATAAACCAAAAAACAGATGGGTAGAAATGTCGCATCTATATTTTGTCATGAAATCATCAAAAAGTTTCCTGCGGAACCCCTGGCAGACACTCGCGGAACCCCGGTTGAAAAACACTGACCTAGACATTTTATACCTTAGCCTCTCTGTCTCTAGACAGACCAAAACTCACATTTGTACACAATATTTTGCAGCTTCACTACAGGCTGATAAAACCAGTAACACATTTTGTTAAAAGGTCAACAACAAAACCAGATCCTCAACACTGCCAACATTGGTGGGTGGGGCAAATGGTGGTCCAGAGATTGTTAAAATGTGGAAAGACTATTTAAAGGGATTATTAAACTCTGGCAACTCTGCCAATGAGTCTGCAGAACACAGCATAGACTGCAAAGAGAACTATCTGGGCCATGAAAGGCCACGACATTAGTTTACTTTTTTTAAAAAGTTCTTCAACACACAAAGCACAAAGGAAGTGCGCATGCAGAAGTGGCGGAAGCTACGCAGCGCGGGCTTTCCGGTTTTTATGACTGGGACGGTGGACGAGCGAGGCGACGGCAAAATGTAACAATAAGCAATGACCTAGATGGGGGTGAAAGTTCATCTCTGTCACATAACAGCGAGCGTGAAACGTGCTTTGCTGGGACTGCCTCGTCAATGTCGGCTGAACCGCCACCTTCTGAAGACACCTCAACCACCAGCAGTGACTCTGAGAGCGCTACTATCGCTGATAGCGATACTGAATTGCCTGGCAATTGATTACTCGCTGGTTTGTTGGGGTTGTCTCGTTTTCGTTACGGTTACGTTAAAGATTCTGTTTAATAATGAAAAGATGTGAAACAGTAATTCAGTGTGGTTGTTTTGAAAAACTGACCGTTCAACTGATGGAATGTGATGTTAAGCCTCTTTGTCATGCGCTCACATAAAAGTGAACAGCTATCTGCACAGTGTTAAAAGCTTTTGAAAATGTATGCCACATGTAGTACGGAAAAACTTCGCTAACTCAAAGGCAATGTGTGTACCTTCATGAAATCCGCATCTGTACACCTTGATTAAATGATTGTCGTCAACATGAAAATGTTTGCGCATAGTCGACAAAAAGTTAAATCCGGCAGTAGGTGGAGCACATGGTGATACCCAAGACAGGTGATCATTTATGGGCCAGAGCAAAGCCAGTATTGCAGGCCAGATGCAGCGCCGGCTATCGGAGAAATGCCACAATACGCACATATCAACATTCAGCCTTGAGTTAAAACTGAACCGCACTATCATTTGTAGTTGGTTTGTCTCTTTCCCTGAGCAGGTCGAATTCCCATCAGAAAGAACACAATATCAGCTCCTGTTAGCGATTCTTTGCATTAGGTAACGAAAAAGAAAGATGACTTCACAACCACCTTGCTGCCAAGTACCAGGAACCATTTCGGAATATCGCTTTTTCTGCTGGAGTGCAGCGGTTATGGCAATTCGAATGCGCGTGCATTGCAGAACCACCAAAGCGTCCTGGAAAGCGTTTCGCTGTGGTGTTAATTTCCTGTCTGGCTTTGGCGGAAAAACTTCGTTGCCTTGGATGATCGCATTAGATCAATTTTTGGAGACGTTCTTGTTTCAGATTAAACATAAGCTCTCTCTCTCTCTCTTTCTCTCTTAGATGGACGTCGAAACGACGAATCCGATCCATCCTTCTATCTTTGGAGGTGGGATTGTTCGTGGCTGTACAGTCCTACGCGTGATAGACATGCACAGCCACAGGTGGGACACAGATAAGCGGAGTTGCTTTCTCTGATCCGAGCAGCACGCTAATGCCGTCGGTGACGACGCTCATCTTCAGTTTTATCCTGCGTTGCTTGCATGAAGAGGATGCCAGTAGTGCAAATGTCTCGCCAGCCCTTGTGATTCGCTGCTAATGTTTCCAGTTGGTCAGGGGGAATAGCATTCTTCTTGAATGTTGTCTTCAGACAATCCTTACAACGTTTGTACTGTCCGCCAACAGATCTTCGGCCCTCTTTCAATTCACCATATAGCACACCTCGCGACAGTCGGATTTCCGGCATTCGAATGACATGCTCTGTCCATATGAGCTGGCGTTCAGCAATGATGGCCTCCAACATAAGCACAGCACTATTGTAACACAGACGTTTTCTCTCATGAAAGTTATAATTCGCCAAGTGTCATGCCATAGGTACGTCTTGATAAGGTTATTTTCGGAAACAACTGTCACTGGAACAATATACTTAAACAAAAATTTAAGTCAGAAAATTAACGAATAAAATACAGTATTTGCTTTTTGTAAAGTTATGTATCCTGACTGGTGGATCCTTCTGATACCTAGAGAAGCCTAGTATAGCCTCTAATGGAGAAGCAATACAACCCTGCAAACAAACTTTGAGAAACAATATTGCATTCCAGCCTGGAAAATATCCGTAAACAAGGATAGGTGACTGAGACGAAGCGAACGCTTGTTGAAGAAACGCATTACAGAAATATTTTCAATCGTAGTCCCCTGCTCATTGCATTTCTATAACATCAAGCCCTCATCCTCGCGACTTTTTACTTCAAAGAAAAGTCACAATCTTCTGAAAAAATATGATTTTAATTCTTTGACTCCTCCAGGTTTTTGTCAAAGGTATGGCCTTTCTGACTGAAAACGCCATTTTTAGCGGTCGTAACAATTTTATCTGAATACCTAGATGATCATAAAGCAAGGTTTTGGTGTATTGTGATGGTGGTAGTAAAGCGAGTTTCTAATGTACTTTGAGAGACTGCTGGAAATATTTGAAACAACACCTTAAAAACACTGTTCAACTCATAAAGTGTTTGTGTTCACAATTTGCAGAGCATAATAATTGCCCTTCATTAACGAAAATAGTCAAATTTGTGAAAATCCTATGATTTAGTCACACAAACTACGTCATAAAAAACATGTGAGCCGTGTTTGTTGGTGATAAAAAGATTATTCTTACTAGGGCATCCTTTTGTATTAGCTAAAACATTCGTGAATGCCCTCACTAAACTAAGTTCCTCACTAATTTCGCTAAGCAGTGTAACACGATTTCGTATTAATATTGTTTTTAGGGTTTAGACTAAAAAAACTAACAATGGAATACAGTTTCAAACAAAGTATGTTTTTGATGAAAATTTGTTCCATTGCATCAAGTACATGTCCCACTACGTCGGTGCTGTAATGTGTATGTGTTGAATTTTGTAATGAACAAATACTAACTAAAAACTGATGAAAAACAATCTGTAAGTTTTAAATGTTTATTGCAATTTTTTTGTTGCAATACTTTGAAAATCGAATTCGCAACAAATAATTTTTAGTATGATAAGCAAAAATGTGGTCACTTATTTGTTTGCATCATTAGAATACCTCTCTGAAAAAACAATGCTTCAAATGTTTGTTGTTACTGTGACGGCAATTGGTGCCGAAGCCTGGCATTTGCATACTGTGAGGCAATTTTGATGTTAACACTCTTGCCCTTGGAGCGCTATGGTGATTCACTCAGTAACTGCAGATGAATCACCAAACCGATCTATTGAAAAGTGGACATCCTGCTGTACCAATAAGCTATAGCGGCCCCAACTGCTATGATTAAAACTACAAAATGCCTTCATGTAGTTTTGTAGTGGAATTGCCTGCACATTCCACGAGGCTATTCGGGGTAAATCCTCCCCGCAATGTTTTGGCCCCCCAAATTTTGTTGTGCCCAGAAAATTTTTTGTTGAAATATATGACAATGACAAAAATCTTGTCCCCAGAAATTGTATTTTTCACCACAAACCTTAAAATCCTGGCAACTAACCTGCACCTTCCAACCGCAATGGCGTTTGTACAAGAAGTTCCAGTTATGGTAAACTTTCACAACTCAGACATTTTTCCTGCCTCATTTACCATCAACTGTAATGAAAGGAAAGTTACGGGAAGGGAAATATTCGATGCAATCAGAAGTGAGAAAATGAACAAAAAGTTTTTATTATTTTAAAATCTTTCATATCAAATCAAAGCGTTCTTGAAATTATCTTTTTTGGTGCGCAGAGCCAGGGATATCTGGAATTCCAGATATCCATGCCCGGAACATTTTTTCTACTCTCATTTGACAGCTTGAAGAAATCACAAAACAGCTGGTTCTCTCAAAACAGGAAAATGTTTGAGCAGATCTTTTTGCCATTTGGATATTTATCACATTCTTAATTTCGAAAGATTGCTTAAGAATCCGCAAGAAAGACGAGTTTTGTTTTATGTATACCCAACATCTGCCCTCAGTGTTGCAATTGAGTCGTGTCTGTTTTACTACCAGTTTCAAAAGACATTGCTTGTTGTTTCGAGCTTTGCGTCCAATCAAACTTATCCCGATAAATGTCATTTTCACATTTAGCAGCAAGTAAACCACAGCAAAATAAAAGACCTATGATGAAGTCCACACGGGAGAAAAGACAAAGTATCACAGATTTCAAACACTTGGCTTTCCGTTCTTGTGAATTTGACAGTATCACTTGTCGCATCATAAGTTTAAGCTGTCGTTTTTCACAGCTATTTTACAAATTTGTAGCTTTTCTAGCAGGGAATTGTGCTTTTTCAGAACTTTGATCGCTTATACATGCGCAACATCAGCGTATGAAGCCTCTACGCTCCTTTTTGGAGGAAACCTCTACGCTCCTTAGTGGAATTGTCGTCAATTTACGGGGAACCAACCACACCAATCCCTGCAGCTCTCCAATTCTTCATTCCTGCATTCGGCCCACAACCACCAGGTTGCGACGTCCACAGAAATACCTGTGCTCAGCTCAACCGCCTGAGGACTGGTGTTGGCCGATTTGCAGCCAACATGAAATTAATGGGCCTGTGCGGCTCAGGTTTGTATGAATGTGGCAAGGTGCACACTGCACACCGCATCTTGCATGTCTGCACCGAATCGCAACCTCCATGCCACATCAGTGAGGTGGACAACCCTGTTATTTTGGAATACTTTACCCAATCAAAGTTCTGACCAACATGTATTCCTGCTCATGTATACGAAAGAAGAAGCTTATGGAGCGATGTGCAAAACCACTCATTCGTGTGACTGAGATGAAATTTGTTTTTTGGAACATGGAGCCACGAATTTTGTCATCCTTCATTTCTTACAAAAACTACAGTGGTCCCGTAATACGATGTTCACTGTCCACCTGAAAGCCAAAGTTATTGCTTTTAGTCTGTTACGGTTCGACGATCTTGCATATGTCGCTGCTCAAACAGCTACAACTTTCAGTGAGCTTGCATGCATCGCTGCTTATGACTTTTGCGTCAGGATCGGAACTTTAAACATTTTCAAAATTTCTTTCAAGTGAAGTTAATCATCTCTTTAATAGTTCTTGAAATGAAACAGAGTGTTCAACACACTCGAGCACAACGAATTGCAATTCACGCACACATAGCGTTAACAAGGAACACAGACGTAGATGAAAAACATATGGCGTTTGCAAAGAACACACAGATAGATTGCGCATCACGATTACTATGATACTGCACTTGGCACCGCTGTATGCCACTGTGATAAGGTCCATGCAGACCGACTCATGACATGTATGTTGAGTGTGAGATTTCGGGGGACCAGGAGGTTTTTGGTCTGAAGACCTCCTCAAAGCGGAGCTACAGTACTTGTAATGTAAAGGGAACAGTTGCTTGTAAAATAAGTTATAGTCCATTGCTTTGAGTATAAGGTTTCATGTGCGTTAAATTTTTTACGCAATAAATGGAATTGTGGTATTAGCAGAATGTGACAAATGCAACTTTAAGCCAACAGATAAATGGTTTCAACTTTGTCACAAAACCTGTTTTCAATTTTTTCCGTTTTTTATAGAAATTAAGGTGATAGCTCAATATAGTATTGCGTCACGATATTTTTCAAATAGTGCAGCTCTGCAATGTGAATCACAAAATTAAGCAAACTGAGAACGAGGCACAAAATTACTCATACTGAAAGTAGATCCTCAGTCGATATGATGACTTACGCATGGGAACGGAAAGTCATGAACTGCCCCTTTGATTCACGACTTACAATGTTAGCATTGCCACATGACATCGAAAATGCCTACTACAATGTACTGAAGACTAAAGCAAAAATACAACCAATTTGAATGAAAGCAAAAACGGCACATTATGTGAAAAAAGACAACAATAACTCATGAAAGAATGAAGTAGTAACAGCAAAACAAAATAATGTACTTAGTTGATGCACGCAAATAAGGAAAGGGAATAATAAGGAGAATATCTCTATTACCCGAGTAACACCTTTACTTTATACTGAGCTGAAAAATTTTTCATGTACGCTTTATATTTTTCAATCTAAAGGCGTTTTTGACTGGATTTACACTGCATTGCACTTCAACATCGTTAGGTCTGAGTTTGAATGTACCTTCGCTAGCACATACATACAACCGAGTTTTGGTTTGTCTTGTATTATTTGTATGACCATCTGTGATAACATTGAAATAATGGTTTGATGCAGCCAGTAGCTGTGATTTATTTATTTATTTATACATGAACGTAGCCACTTCAAAGCTGTACATATCTTTTAGTTGCAGAATATTGGAATTTTAGAAGTCGCAATTCCGAATATATATATTCAAACATCTCGTCAAAAACTGACAAATACATCCTTGTGCCGATGTGTGTCCTCATGTGGGTCATTAGTCATATCCAAAACAATTGCAGCAAACAATATTTAAATGAAAGCTTAAAAGTTTCTGAAAGAAGCGTTTTCATTCTTAGAAAAGATTGTATGAAGCGCGAACTACAATTTATGCAGGCGATGCACAAGCGCAGACAAAAAAAGCGAAGAGAAAATAACAGTGGGTGATTGCAGTAAGCTGCGAGTTGGCAAAAGAATTCTTTACAAAACACTATTAATGATGAACTTAAAAATGTTCAAAAATGGCTCATGCAGAACAAATTAACACTTAACTTAAATGAAACTAGCCATTTGTTTTCCATCCAGCCAAAGAAAAGCAAAGTCATCATGTTTTGCTAAATTTTTATGGTAACATGTTAATGCAGACAAATGAATCAAAGTATTTGGGAGTTTTTATTGATGCAAAATTGAACTGGAAAGCCCATATTTTGCATCTAACATCATCAGTTGCAAAAAGTGTTGGAATCCTATATAAAATTAGACATCTCCTTTCAAAAAATCTTCTAAAATTACTGTATGATGCACTCATTGAATCAAAACTATCATATGCAATAACTCTCTGGGCCTCAGCCTATAAAAGTGACTTACGTAAACTCAATGTCCTCAATAACCGCGCAGTTCGTTGTATAACATTTGCAAATAGACATACAAATTTAAACACCTTATATAAAAAAAACAAAATATTAAAACTAAATGAACTACAACATTATGAACTTGGAAAGCATAAGTTTAAGTTGCACAGCAATGAAACTCCACTTTTACTGATTGGAAATTACCAACTTGTTCGTGATAAGCATAATTATAACACGAGGCACTCAACAAAAGATATTTATGCAATTCCTTTAAGAAACCGAAAACAAGATCAAAACAGTTTCATGTACTTAGGGCCTATAATTTGGAACTCCATACCAATAACTATTAAAAATTAAAACATTCATCCAATTTCAAAAGCTTTACTGTGATTACCTATTAGAAAATTATACTTAGTTTTATTCTCACACATGCAATGACATTGGCTTAGGAAACTGATTGAAAACAAAATACTATGTATATGTGCTGGATAGATTTTGAGGGACGCAATTGACTAATGATAATTATTGTCTGATTGCTTTGCCTTCGATATTTACATTTTGTTTTATTTATGTCTGAATGATAACGTCCAGTCTAGGTTTTATGTACACTTGAAGCTGGTTGGACATGCGTCTCATTTTGCAATTGTTTGTTTGTTTGTTTGATTGTTGACTCTGGGTTACTGAAATGAGTTGGCCAGGCGTAGGTGCTGTGTCATCTCATGTTGTCAAGGCCTTGCAAAGCTTGGCAGTGTGGAAGCAGTGTTTCCAAACACAATTTGGAATGGACTTTTGGCAGTGGAAGTGTTTCCAAAATGTGTTTATGTGGGGAGTGTTGACAGCCGAATAACTGTCTTTACTATGTATGTTTTTTGTTGTTTTTTGCTATGGTGTTTCATTTGTATTTTGTTGTTTTGCGTGAAATTGTGGGGGCAGTGACGTAAATGACAGCTGCGGCCGTCGCTTCCTCTCCCTGTACTCCTGATAAAGTATTTTGTGCTTCGTCGGGAGGCAGAAACAAACTGAACTGAATTGCATCTTGAGCCACACAGTGAAAATGAACAATGGGCTTGAACTGATGTCGACAACAAGCGAAGGACAATTGTTTGTTATCATGCGCGATTCGAGAACTTTCAGACATTCACAATCGTCATCGGACGCTAAGATTTCCGGTTCTTTGAAATTGGCAAAATGTTCGGTGTGCTGTTGGTGTGGGCATGTACTTCTAAGCTTCTGCAGTTTTCTGTCCTAAGTTTTCTGACGAGTTTGCGCTGAGGCTGACCAATATGCGTGTTATCACCAGAGCTTGTTAACGTGCACATGACGGCTGAAGCGTTTGAAGTACCTTGTTGTTCCTCGAGTGCGAAATTGGCCTCGAGTTTCAGCGTTTCAAGCCCACGTCTCACACAACATTGCAGAGTTTTAAACTGTGAAGAAGATTTTAATTCACCTCAGATGATTCGGCGCCAACCGCATAAACGTTTCTTTGAACCACATGTTTTTTTGTGTTCAGATGCTTGATCCTGAGCAGCTGTCTTGTGTTCAGTTTGTGGATGCTTGGATTGATGTTTGCAGTGAACATTTCGAACACAAGCGCCAAGAAGGCGCATAAGGAAAATCATTGTTCAACAATATACGAGTATTGTTGTTGTTTCAGTTTTCTCCAAATTTTCTTGCATCATTTGGTTCGAAATGATTGTTGTGTAGATCTGTGAGGTGTAATTCGCTAAAACACGGAAATGGTAAAACAACGTGACTTTTCACTTCTTTGGTGTTTGAAACTTTTTCCATCACAGTATAAAGAAATGTATTACTCGAATTTTAGAAACATTGTTGCTATTCTTCTTTTTTTATGCTTGTGTGCATTAACGAATTGTTTGTGTACTGTTGGTAATACTTAGGTCAATGAGTGGCTGTTGCCAGCTTTTACATAATTTGCTTTTGTTGCTTTCACTACGAAACGATCAATTTTCTGCATTTGACTGTCTTAGAATGCAGTGGGGTGTTGTAATCTCCAATTTCATTGCGTACTTTGAAAATTGCAGTGCTACTTACTTATTGGAAAATCCTAAAGCAACGAACTGCTTACTGAGCAGACGTCGGCTGTGGTCTCAACTCTACATTGTGTTCAAGTAGGGCTGAGCACGGGGAAAATGCATCATCAAGTAGTTTCCTCCGGGTTCTTCCCCTGTACTAGAAGCCAGTTACGATAGACTGCGACCGTTCAGCTGCAACTGTATGTGTGTGAAATGGTGGCCAGCATCAAGATGTTTTTGTTGGCATCTTCAGCAAAATTATTTTGAGCACATTTTCTGGCTTACCTCATCCGCCTGCTTCTGCTTATCATGAGGTGCGTTTTATACAGGTTACGTGAATAAACATCCTTCCCGGGGAGACGCAAAGGAATGAAATAAATGTCATTTCTGGACATTCTTTACTCTAAATATTGTCTTTTTAATACTTTAACGCACTGTGACTGTGGGGTTGTGCCACAGTGAGTTTGCGATTAACTGAGAGTGACGGTAAAGAAAAAGGAAAAAAATTTCCATGTCAACAACAAAAAGTACTTTGCTAACCTAAGTTCACCCTACTGTAAGTGTCACAAAAAATATTTAGCATCAAACCTTTTGGTCATAGCAGTTGCGTAAGAGGTGGTGTTGCATTTCTTAGCAAAATATTTACAACCGTATGAAGTAACGGAAAAATAATGAAATGACAAAGAGTGTATATAAGTGATACCCACATAATAACAAAACTATGGTTTCAAGAAAGCTATTAATTTGACGTAAAGTCTTCAGTGATTTGAAGCATACAAATGGAAGTCTCTGTGAGTATAACGTTTGTCAGTGCGTATGCCGCTCTAGTCATTAACTCGGTTTGATGCAACTTGGGTCACGCTTTGATTTGACCGAATTGTAATCAGCATTTGCAGAAATATATTTCAACTGAAACCACTGTTTATTACTGTGCAACGTGTCCGGGCACATGCATGATATACTTATGGTTACTCTACTCCGTCGCATTTTAACCATCTATTACTGCAATCGAGTTTCAGTTTGAGTAGCAGGGATTGGAAAAACACACACATGAATCATTCAACTTAAACAACACCAGTGGTTTGAATAAATTGGAAAAGAAAATTTGGAATTGTGGGGACTGTGTAATAACTTGAATTGGTTGGAACATTGCATCGAATACTCGTTAGAATCGAAATATATTTATTGATCGCTTTACTTCAATAGATCCATATTTCTACTCTATCGGCTTTCCTTGTTCTGACAGTCTCATTGCACGTGCGTTTGTATAACCACAGAAGCGTACCATAAAGCGCTTCGCTGTGACGTAACTTCCTGTCTGGCTTCAGCGGAAACACTGCGTTCCAAGGATAGGCATACCATACGTCCCGTTTTAGCCGGGACACTCCCGATTTAAAGCATTTGTCCCGGTATCCCGATCAGTCAGCCCAAAAGTTCCGGTTAAGCATTCAGTCAGCCATCATGAATTACATGTGGTCTGATAACAGATACAGAATGCTGGAGCAGGCGCGTAGCCAGATGTTTTGATAGGCGGCAAACAACAGCCAACGCTCTTCATTTAAATATTCAATGCCCCTTGTTTTCAAAGTATCATCCATGAAACGTACGTTTTTCTGGCGCTATTGTCTGAGAAATTATATCGAGATTTCAGCCGGCAAATAGAAAATCTACTTTCATTGAATTGACAAGTATTAAAAGTTTGTTTTTAGTAAATTTCCAAGCTTCTACTGTGGATGAAAGCCACCATTTTCTCATAACGTTTATTTGCCAAAGAGCTTGTGAAAACCTCGATGCTCTATGTGCAAAGTCTGCGGTATGCGTTTTACATCATTTGCAATCAATCTTGCAGTTTATCAAGAAGTTATCGTGGCTGCCATTATGATTGCGCTTTTTGAAATTAAACGCTTCTGATGGATTCCAACACACATTCAACAGGAGCCGAATAGCGATTTTGCTCTAAGCAACCGATTCCTGAAGTAGGCCAGCTTCTACATTGCAGTACTTTCGCGCATATAAGATGTGGATCTTATCCAATTCTTGAGTGACTGGTTGACGTATGCAGCTTATAATGGCTGCAGTCCCTCAACCCATCTGAAAAATATTCGGATTTTAAACGCTGTGAAATGCGACGGCGGTAGCATTTTTGTACATTACTTGCACTAAGATCGCTTTCCGAAAACGATTAGGTATTTAACAAGCTGTTTAGATTTAACATTATAATGCGCAATACGATGAAGGCAATATTGCAAATTGGGGAACGTTGCACATGTCCTATAAACAAACTTGCGTATGTTTGACACACTCAGTCTACACAAAGTATGAAAAAGGTTGGGTATTTGCGAAAACGAAACCACAATCGATTCTCACCATGGCTCTGCAGTAGAGTTAAAAAATACTTGTCGCCGTGGCTTAACACAACGATTGGTTAGTTGATCTAGCCAGCGGTTCCCAAAGTATGGGTCGAAACCCAAACAAGGGTGGCGAGGGATAAAAATGGGTCTTTCCAAGGCGATCTAAACTGGACCTGTCTATCTGTAGCGTAGATACTTGAGAAAAGAGATTGTTGTCATTACAAACGAACTTAGCTACTTGCAGCCAAAAATGATCCATATGATCATTATGTTGGATACATTGTTTGAGGCTTGGGTAGTGTGGTGTTAACCAAGCTCAGAATTTAGTCGCGCTGAAAAATGTTGGAGAACCGCTGATCTAGCCATTCTAGCGTAAGCGGTTGAAGTCTTTTTTTTAATCCATTACTGTATTAAATAAAATCTACTGGGAAAACAAATCGATTTAGTTTCATTTTAGTCGCATGCGCTTCATCGATAAAACAGATTTCAAGCTGTCTATAAGTGATGGCAGTGTCAATACCCTCAGCAATTACCAAATGAAAAGCATCTTCCTACTTATGTTAGATTTTGCTGCTAAATTTTCCTGTTATGCAGCTGAATGATTTCAAATTTACTGTAGAGTTGGGTGGCAATTAACATAAGATCAAAGTTGTGGCACTTTCAGACTACCGTATGTTCATGTCGGACTCTGATTACTTGATAATACTGCTGAACAGAGGCAAGAAGGCGGGAGTGCAAGCAAAATTTTTAATTTGACGAAAAACTGGGCAAAATCTCTGAAAATCCCGCCAAAAATGACGTCCAACGTTGATGGACTTCAAAAAATGTTGCCAAACGTTTGCAGAAAAGCACATGTAGACCTTTCTTTGGAGGCCACATCAAGAAAAACCTTCATGATCTTTGTGGGAGAAAATATCTAAACAAAAGACGTACAAAAACGTTTCGGGCAAATGTGGGGAAATTCGAGCAAAAATCTTTCGCACACCCAAAAATTTGCTTGCTCCTACACCTATGCTGTTTTTTACACGCGCCGGCAAGGTAACATGAAGTCATTGATGAAAAAGATCCTCCATATGACTGTGACTGAACTGTCATGTTGCATGTTTATTCATCACAAACAAAAATATATAATAAATGTTATTGTTGCTAGACAGTGTCTATGGCCTAATTGTCAAAAAAAAACATATTTGAAACTGGATTGTTTCTTAGCCAAAGTTTGAGCTTCAAGGCTTTAAAACGTATATCCCCGCCTTATTCATGCATTTGATTTCAAAACTGTACAAAAACAAAAATCTACGATGTTCTTTTAAGGCTACGGCTGATGCTGCAGACAAGCGTAAATTATACAATATTTGTAGCACACGCAGTAATCACAGAGGAATTTTTGCGATGGTCTTGAAATGATCGCTGCATCACAGCTAGGTGTGATATAGCACGTGTGCCAGAAACAGCTGCGAAAAGCGTTACTTCTTGTTTTGTTTTGCTGTTAGTGATTACAAGGGCTTAGATACAAGTTTGTACTGTATTTCATTATCACTAGCTTGGCGTGAAGTAGGTGTTTTGGTCCGCCTACCCTCTCCAGCGCACCGTCCCCTCTTAAAGAGGGAAGGGGCATGGCCGAAAATAGGTGGGAATTTTTTTACAGGTATTTAATTGTCTGTTTTGTGTCGGAAATTGTATGGTGGGGGAAAGAAAACGTGAAGCAGATTCGCGAAGCCTTTTTGAGCGCGGAGCGTGTATCGCAATTTCCAGGCGCAGATAATTGCAGCTATAAACAAACGGTGAAAAAACAAATTTGTAAACTTCAGAACAACTAAACAAGAACAAGCGACAACGTAGACGTTGACGAAACAATTTGTAAGCTTGGGGTACCTATGATTAATAATATAAATAGTGGAAAAGACGAAAACAAAATCATAAACAATGGTCAACTATGCGCTTCTCTTCGAGCCGTAGATACGGCTC
>Ga0210059_1009131_pt1 | contig 15518 bp, 11 predicted proteins | sample Ectturendosymbi2_FD_188042 | JGI IMG/M metagenome (GOLD analysis project Ga0210059, IMG submission 188042) | Ecteinascidia turbinata endosymbiont from Florida, USA - Sample 2 (SPAdes) (version 2) | ecosystem: Host-associated > Tunicates > Ascidians > Unclassified | place: Key West, Florida... | reverse complement strand
TGATCTGCAACTGTTGTTTCTCAATCACTTGACAAAAAGTGATAAACGGGGTTGGTTGACCAGATGACCGCCACGGTCTTTCGCCAATCCTATATGACACAGCGCCCCTCTTTGTTTACACTGATCAGCTATTGTGCCATTGTATTCTCATTTGCTCTAATGTTCGCTAATGGTTGGTTTACTGCATGCGATGGCTTTTATGGTGCTTCTGCTTATTGGCTGAGTCATATGAAACAATAAACCATTACCATTACCAATCGATGAAAATTCTCGTTATTTGATTGATGCTTCTAGAAAGACCTTCAGCCAAACGACATTAACGGCCATTTAAATGTCGCAGCCTTTGGATCAATTAATTAGTAATTTTAGTACACTGCTTATTCATCAATTGGTTAATGTAACTTACCAAACTGTTTGTTTGTTCATCGTTTTCAGTATAGAGCAAAACGGATATCGCCAAGTTCGTCACCAGAAGGCAGCACACAATGCCCACGAAACCAAAAAGTAGTTTTCCGTTTCCTCTGAATGCTCTTCCCACTGCTGGAAAACATTACACTGTTTTTAGGTGCGATTAGGAGGCCCGTAATTTCTGTCTCACGTGCGCTATGACAACTTTTTATCGTATATCTAGAATTTCTCATTGTACACTTCAGTTACAATTGATAACAAAACACCCAGCTAAATGTTCAAATTACTCTGCGAAGAACTTGGTCGAATTTAGAAAAAATGTTCATAGGTGCTGCGAAAACTGAAATTTGCTAAAGGTTTAAAACAGTGGTTCCCAACCGGGTAGGAATTCCTCCCCAGGGAGGAATTCCATGAGTTCAGGGGAGGAATTTCCACTTTGTAGTTAGTTACCTATTCGTTGTACAGTAGGTGTTGTACTTCGTTTTTAAGTTGACACTGCCTCTTTCAATTATTTATTTATATCACTTTATATTTGTATGTTATTTAGTGGACTATCACACTTTTTGTTGACAAATTTTAGCGTCATTATTTGACAACAAATAGTTCTTGTCCCACTTTTTGATCAAGTTGTCGTCAATAGAGACCATTTGTTCATTTGTAATCCATACAAGCGCACGAACTCGAAGAATAAGCTACACCGTGACAGACAAAAGGCAGGCAAGAAAGAATATATCGATAGATCAAATATTCTCGCAGACTCGTGTAATAGGGGAGGAATGAAAAAAAGTTTGTGTAATAGGGAGGTGTAATGGTACAAGTACCATCACATGGCGAAATGGCGTGAGAAGGGTAGAAAACGGTGACTAGAGTTCATGGAAGGGCGTGACGCTCTTTCTCTAAAACGAGGCTCTTTCTCTAAAATGTCCAAAGAGAAAACAAACAGCAATCAGTGCCAGCTTGGACTTACTTTTCCTTTTGATATAAATAGAAAATTCTCGTAATATCTTCATTGTCCTCATTACCTATTTCAAACCTAGTTGGTTATTTTTCGAAATGGAATAAGGCTGTCATCTCAAGTTCAATTTGTAAACATACGAAAACGTAACAGAGAACTGCAAAGGTGCTACTTCCTCAATTTTTACCGAAATGATTCTGTTTTTTAAAAAAAACGTATGACGTTGTTGTGGGATTAATTAATTGAAAACCATAAATTAAGTCAAGTCACTTGTAACTGAAAATTAATTAGCTAAAATGCTATGATTACAGCTCATACAATAGGCAAGAAAGCTAAAATTTTATCAACTAAACGATAAGTTAGCAGAAAATATAGACTTGCCTTAAAAATTTAAAGATACTTTTCGGACATTAATGAAATCAATTATATTATGCTTGAACCATTAAAGAAAGTTTTACTTCTGAAAACAGCTAAAAGTTCTAAGTTTGCTGCAAACTTTCAAGGCATCAACCGACTGGATCTGTTTTCCTGACTTTGCGATGTTTCAGAATTCCATATATCTGTATTCAAATAATTACTCTACATAAATGCGACGCGCAGCAGAATCAATCGAAAAGTTGTTTCAATAGAAAGTCGATTCATGTAACTCTACGCACCCTGTGTCCTGAAATCCGTAACAGCTGATGACGTTGTCTGCAAGATAACCGAGTAAACGCGAAAGGGATGTCACACAAAAACCTGTTGCTATGGTTACACGATGGGGAGTCGAACCTCTCTATAAATGACACAATTTTCTTTTGATAACTCACATTAGGATTTCCTGCCGAAGCGCAAGGCTCGTGTTATAACTGTCCAGATTCAACATTGCGGATGTAGCCTAAACCGAGAAGACCGCTTTTGTGACAGCAAGATGCCGCGCACAAGGATAGAAAAACAATGGAGAGGTAGTGAGGCGCCGACAAAACTGCATTTTTCAAGCTTCATTACAAGTGCTTGAAGTGCAAGCAATCGATACACGACGCTCTATTCCTGTATGCAACCGGAAAAAAGAAAACGTTGCCAGCAGAAAAGTTTCCAGACACTATCAATCAAGCAGAATCCTATCTCAGCAAAATAATTAGCCGCTATAGTGTACATATTTTGCATAAATATTTACATTCTCGAAGTGCGTCCTTGTTTTTCTGGGCCCATAATACTTGAGAATTTACGTGGTGTAAAATCTTGTTGTAATTTCAAAACTCGCTTTTTTAAGGCGAAGAGGATGGGTTGGATACATTATAGTTCAGCTCAATGCGGAATTGGTAGTATTGTATATTGCGTTGAACAACTTAAGAGTGACCAATAAATATATTTATTTTTAACGCATCTTTAACCAAACTTTCTTTGAAGTATTTCACTAAAAATACCTTTTTTACAAAAATCAGTTGACTTAATATTTTCGAAATTGATAGTTTTAGCACTTGAAAAATAAAAGCGGTGTTGAACCTGCTTTCTAAAAACTTTGATTTTAGTTTGTTTTACAAACGTTAAATCCTGGGGCACCATCATGGCAATAGCCAGAAAAAAGAGAAGAAAGACATTGCTATTCCAATAGTGGCACTCTCTCTTAGTCATCACTGATCCTCGAACATTCTCTGTAACAAATGTATGACGAAATATGGATTTTATACTACACTTTGATGCATTTGGCGGAACAAGTTGGGGAGCGAAGTCGAATCATACCGATACAAAACTGACCCATGACAAAATTATTATTTGTGATCAGACTGTTTGTTTTTTTGCCAGAATTTCCGGTACCTCCCAAAATAAATGTCTTGCAAATGATGTACCTACATCCGTTTGTGGAAACAAATGCACAGCATGGTATGCTTCAAAGTAACTTGCTGCTAATAGGCTGCTTAAATCTTGCAGTTGCATTGCAATAAATGTGTACACTATACATTCGCAGAGGCATTTCAAAACAAGAGTAGGGCCGAATGTTGAAAGTGAAAGAATGCTGCAATTTCTTTCGATCACGAATAGAGCGATTATACAAAAATGAAGAAATTAAATTTCACTTAAACGTGAGTTTCCTTTCCCTTCGTCCAATATTCAAGCTGCAGACGAGCATACACCTGAGAAAACTGAATGTTTGGGTGCTTTGGACTTAAAATTTCATTATTTCGCAAATAGTAAAAAAACGTTTTCACGTTTTCGAAACATCACGATGGTTCACTGAATGCTCGTCAAGCATCACGACGCATCACGATGCATCACGATGGTTCACTGAATGCTCATCAAATGATCAAAAGAAAGCTTTTCAAATGTTGCAGAAATATTTCTCGAAAACATATTCGGACGTGAGTGATCTTTACCATTTCAGTATGCATCTCTCCATTGATATACGCATATGTCATCTGCTTCAGCTGTTTACGTTTTCTTGGTCACTTCCTGAGTAGTCACATTCTTTTTCTAAATTTATAGTTAGTTACGCTCCAATATGTTTCCAAAATTCAACGCACCCAGTAAAGATGCTGATGTGCCTACAAATTGTCTCTTTCAAAACGTTGCATTCAGATAACACAGAGCCATAATTTGCACAAGTCTACTTTCTTATATTCTTGCATTCCTCAAAAAAAAACTTCACTTTCTTTTGATTTCGAACTACGTCTAAAGTTTCGCGTTGCCGTTGGTCGATATTTTCTTCGAAACCCAAGAATAACAATTAAATTAAAGAGCCTTGATATTGCGAAAATACGTGATTTTTGTTCTAATGAACATAAAACCGATCACTTTATTTATTGTTTCGTTATAATTTACAAAGCTTCATTATGTCTTATCTCAAGTGACTGTCAATGTGTTTGAATTGTTTGTTGACAGATTGTAGATAAGTTAAATTATTCCCTGCACTTAGTTGCTTGTGGAATAAAAGCATTAAAGTTATCGCAAGGTATGTTTGTTTGTGCGTGGAACTGCAAAAGCAAACATGTGTCACTTGCCCATCTCATTTGCATAATCTGTAGTTACTATGCAATGCTGCTATTTTCTAGATAAGATCAACTCAAAACGTCAAAATAAATTTCTTGTTAATCAAATGCAGTTGAAACAAGTTAACAGTTACCACTCGCTGCAGCCGGATTTTGGTAATTGCAATATGGTTGCGGATTAATTTTCTTGATAACCAAAAATCATTTCTTTCCCCAAAGCGTCTTGACTCTCGTAAACCGTTTAATAAACCAGTTACGTTTATCTGTTAAAACGCGAAAAATGAAAGCGGAAAGTATATGAGGTTTTAACACTGTGCTTTAGACAGGGCTACCATACCGTCCTTTTTTCTAAGAATGTCCTTATTTGTGACTTGCGTCCTTATTTTTTCTTGTGTTCTGCAGCGTTACAAATTTAAATAAGCAACACTGATAGACATACAGACCATTTCTATCTCATCGTCAACTTTGCAATCAATGTTTCGTGACATCATTGAAGTAGTATAATCTTGCAGCACAGATACGTAACGCACTATCAGGCGTTGGCAGCACCGCAAGCTGTCTATTCTGGTTAGTATTCTTAGGAAAAGTTTAATATTTAATTGATTCAAGAAATAAGCAAGCGAAAAAAACATTTTCCGTGACGATTAAAGAAGGAAGTCGGGAATAAGACATTGCTGAAGCAAATGGTTCCTGAAGATAATTAGGCAAAAATATATGATCGGACGTTTGTCGTGCAAATAGAAACAATGATTTTCTTTTTAGATAATAAAATCAAATTTTCCTGAGCCGTCCTTCTTTTTGGTTCTAGATCGACGGTAGCCCTGACCATAGCAGTATGCATAAGAGCTTTTTTTGGTAAAAGAACCGCAGGTAGTTGAATACTCCACAAAGGTCAAGAGTTGTACAAACAAACCTTCTGAAACTGTTGCTGGCATTCCGCTGTTAAAACCTAAACCAACAAAATTGCAAATCGTGTTCCTCCTTTGCGTTTATTGCTTTCTGGCCATTCACGAAAGAGAAAGTTCTAAAAATGTATACTGTTTATATGATATACCGTGGTTCAGAACTACATTTTGGAACAAAAGAAGATTCAGTGGCGTACGCAGAAAATTTTCATGAGGGGAATCATTCAATGGCATGTGGTGGTAATTTGTATTTGGTGTGTGCTGTTTGTGACGTCACAATTTGAAGGCACATTCATGTTTCCAAACCAATATTTTAGCGAAGTTTGTTGACATAACAGGCATATACTTCTACACGCACTCTCCTTATTATATGTGTCATAGCACTGAATATAAACTATCAGCGCTTTAAGTTAGGATATCGGAGGAAATTACACTCAACGCTACGACACAGCAGTTTATAACTGCAAAAATATCAGGCTGCGCGATAAAACAGGGGAGTAAAACACACTCATAAATACCTCAGAGCAATATTTACAACTGCAAAACCAGGCTGCTGCGCTAATGTCTGGTCGAATACAAGCAGTCGAGCATAGAAGTGTGTGCAGCTGGATTGAGTGGCGCACATCCCGGTAAGCAAGATCGAATCTTGCTAAACGACACAAGAATTGAGAATGTACATAAAGTACTCAAATATTTCGTTGTTTGTTATATGTATTGTAGAAAGTCCAGCAAACATATAGTTTTCCTTTTTTCCTGCTGAGACATTATCAAACACCTGAATGCTTCCATGTTAACATCTGCTGTTTTTGAGTTCGTGCAACAATTCCATCATGCTACAGAAATTGGTAATGTAGCCAACGCGGTCAGCACATGCATTGGTGTAGGATGCGGGGATGCAGAGGGTGCAAGTGCACTCTCAAAATTTTGATTTTTCGAAACTCTGGGCAAAATCCCTGAAATTTTGGGCAAAATCCCTGAATATCTAGGCAAAATCCCTACAAATCCTGGCAAAAATGGCTCCCAACGTTTGCAGAATAACAAAATGAAGACCTTTCAATGGAGGTCACACCTAAGAAGATCTTCATAATCTTTGTGGGAGATATTTTTTAGGCAAAAATCGCAGAACAACTTTTCGGGAAAGTTTGGGGAAATTCGGGCAAAAATCCTTCAAACCCCCCAAAAATTGCTTACTTTTACACTTATGAGCGCATGCGCTAATCATTCAAAGCAGACAAAATAAAGACAATTGTTTCGGATAAAGTGAACTATCGCGGAACACAATCTTAAACATGCGTAGTGGACGAAAGTTCTGCAAAGGTGGTGAGGTGGTTCCTGAATGCAAACGATAACCCTGATTCCCAACAAAACCCAATTATTACTTTTTGGCCCATTTACAATGTTCCTAGAAATTTGCATGTAGGCTAAATTCATTCTGTGGTATTTGCATTAAGTCCACAAATTACCAAAAAAAATTATGCGAATAATCTCTTTTCCACAGGTAATAAAGTTTTTGCAACACATCAAACTCAAGGGGGGAGGTTAAACATAACGTACGCCCTTGAGAAGATTTGTTACATTTTATTTTTCGAAAAGTTTGCAGTTTTTTGCCTCAAAGCATAACGTTTAAAGCGTGTTCATATAATTGCAAAATGATTTTATTTGTATAAAATAAATCGTCAAGAAACATCATCATGTCACTGGGGTCTATATGAAACGCAGTAAACCTTTTCGAAGTGACCATTCGCATGTATTGTTTCCACTGTTGCTCTGAGTGGTTGAGCAACCTCTTAGTGAAAAATTGATGTTCCCTACAGGTTTTAGCTTCCAAATACTTCTGCAAGGTGAGCTTACAAATTCGTCGCTGGTTATTGTTCGATATGAACCCAAAAACACATTCAGTATTTTTAATCTGACCGACACCAGGTGCTTTCGGGCAAGAGATAGGTACAGTAGGGTTTACGAGTTAATGGTTTGCTTAAATCAGGTCAAGTGAAAAGAAAATGGAATGTGCTGGAGGGAACATTCAAAGTGCCTTACGAGTTTCACTTCAAAAACATCACTGAATTATAAAGCAATTCAGAATGCTTTAATTCACATGCACCTTAACGCCACTTGTACTATAACTTGTGTAAAAAGAAGCAGGACACATTTGCAATTGAAGCGCAATCAGCACTTTTATGTATTTCTTCAAATGCATCTTTGCGGATGAGATAGTGATACAACGTTTTACCGACAAAGCTGTTTCGGCGGTATAAACACAGGCAGTGGTCTAAGGCTAAAATTATTGTGTTTACTGCAGAGATTTTTTTAGTTTTCTGCAGACATTTTCTAAATAAACAGGTTTCAAAGAAAAGTTGTAAGTCAAGTATCTTTTTGTTGATATAGAAAAAGTGGGGTTAAATTGTTGTCCGTGGAATCTACTACAGTGGTGAATACCTCAAACAAGTTCAAAACGCTTTTTGATTTAGTAAATTATGAAGTTATGAAATGATACATTTTCACTTAAAGCAGCCTGCTGAATGACCTCTTAGAAAGAAAAGATTCTCGCGGAAGTTCTGCCCAGCAAAACCGGTTCTGCTGAAACCATTCATTTTGCAAGATTTAACTTACCATTTTCTGAGGACCCTTCAGGTTTTTTCGCAACCTTATCAGTAACCGTCTTCGCCACAGGAATTTCATACAATTCTTGTGATCCCATGTCATTAGTGTAAACGTTTCCTTTGTAACCTGCCATTTGTGCAATATTTTTAGAAGCTCTTTTCCAAAATGCAGTCGTTATCACAAATTTCTGTAAAATGCAGAATATCTTTAGCGACATATTTTACGCACAAAACGTATTTTCGAAACAAGTATAATGCAGTTTGTGGTCACGAACGTTTCCAATGCGGTTTCTGACTACGTCGAAGCATTTTACAACTGCGAAATCAGGCTACTGCGCTATTGTCTCATCGAATACAAGCAGTCGAGCATAGAAGGTGTGCAGCTGGACTGACTGGCGCATATAAACTACACAAGAATTGAGAATGCGCATAAAGTACGCAATAAAACGTTCGTTGTTTTGCTATATATAGAAGTCCAGCAAACATATAATTTTCCTTTTTTCCTGCTGAGACATTATCAAATGCCTGAATGCTTTCATGTTAATAACTGTGTGGCTGTGATGATTGCTGCGATCGGTTAAATAGAAACGCCAAGGACTACAGATCAAGCAAAAGCAACAAAAGTATAGTGCAATAAAATTTCAACCCCAATGTGTTTGCTCTTTTATTTGTTGCACAACATTTTTTTTAATTTAAGTTTGTTAAGTGCATAGCGATCTTTTCATTATGACTTTTCTTTTTGTTTTACCAAAATCGCTGGCACACAATTTGCGAAACAAAATCTGAAAACAAGCAAGAATGGAAGTGAGCTTAATGCTTACATGGCTTAATATTCTGAATAGTGAAAATGCACTTACTGTGATTGGTTAAAACCAGAAAATAACTTTAGTTTTTGGAAAAGAGTAGTAGTATTTGGAAAATTTAAACTCATTAACGCATAACTTACGTCTAAGATTTTTAAACAATGTTGCAATACACTTAACTGATGTTTTCTCCTCGTTGATGTGTTCAACTTCAAACAAGAAAACCTTTCGGATTTTCGGTCAATTAGTTTCAAAATGTTTGTTAAGGATAGAGTAAAAACAATTTAAAGTTTCGTTAAGAATGAGTTAAAACAGTACTTGTTTTCGTATTTTGTTTGAATTTCATTAATAATTGTCTCGCTGCATTTACGCTAGAAAATACTGTTATCAGGCCAGAAAAGAGAAAAACATTTTTGCGTATGCAAATTCTGCAAGAGTGATGCAGACGTAGCTTACTTTGCTAAAATTTTATCACCATTCTCCATATCCGTTTATTTAGGAACGTTTTGCCATATTCAAAGCACGGCAATTTTCTTTCTTTGATTTTAATAAGGTATCCTTTCCACGTTGATATTATCACTGCAAGTCTATTGTGGATCCGGTTTAAGCACTTTTTCTGCTAAGCTGCTTGCAGGTTTTGGGATATTTTTTACTATAGAACCTTTTTGTGTGATTTTTATGAAGTGTAATAAGTAATCACTCAATAGGTTTTGAGAGATTCATGTCGAAAATTTTGGTTCATAAATTGAGTGTTATTGGTTTCAGGCGGATTCTATGCAGCTGGTATGCTAAGCATGATCTTTAGGCTGTATTCAACAACTCTGCACTTGGTCACGCGCAGTATACATTTTATTTGTTTCAGTTGCTTGTGTTAATAAATCTTCAAGACTTAAATAGATCACTCGCTATACACTATGAATGAAAACCTGAATTCAACGCTAAATGAACATAGCTTATCGATCGCAAACCCTTTCACTACTGCGGAGAAAACGTTCTACTCCTTGGTTTCTGCAACTGCTGGAAAGTTCTTGTAAAACTCCAACGTGCTACAAAGACCTTTGTTTGTCCAATATAAAGAAAAATTTTCCAGAAGAGTCAAACAAAGTTTTGCGCATCCGTTTAAATTCTTTGTTTCAAGTTAACTGTGCTCTTTCCACAGGTTTTCGTTCCAAAGACGACGTTATTTCCAAGGTTTTTCGCAGCACTATGCTTAGGTAAAGCCTACTGTAAAATTGATTTTATGAGCTGATTTGTTTGGTTGTAACTTCTTTGTTTACCCTGTGTGTTTTACCACCGAATAGTATAAACAAACGCTTAACAAAGGCCAAGAGCACGATAGTCGTTTGTCGTTATTGCGTTTGCTTGTTCCTTTCATGAAGAGAAAGTTGTAAAAAATGTTCCTAATAAAATACCTTGCTTAGATCAGGGTTTTTTAAGGCGTTTTAGGGACCCGATTCGAGTCCCTAGATTTTCAAATCGGGTCCCTAGAATCAGAGAAAATCATCATCGGGTCCTTAAAATCAGAGAAAATCGGGTCCCTAGAATCAGAGAAATCAGGTCCCTACAGATCCCTTCCGGGTACCTAACATTTTCCTTAAAAAAACCCTGGCTTAGATGGTACTAAACACCATGAAATTTGAGGATCGCGTGTTTGTTTTGAACATTGATTTGTTATGACTTATTTCAAAAAAGAGAACCTGAGAAAATTTTGTGGCAAGAGACAAAAAAATTCATATTTCAATATTTGATAAAAATCTTTTACTATAGGTCAGGGTCTCTAAACTACGACCCGCTAGCCAAATCGGACCCGTGCAGCGATTTCATCCAGCTGCAAAGACAAATTGTCAATAATGTAAATATAATGTATTTGCGAAAAATTCGTTGATTTGGTAGAATGTAACATGTCCCGAAACAATCACATTACGTAAGATGTCCGGCCCTCGAACTGTTGTGTGAAAGCTTATGTGGCCCTCAGATAAAAACGTTTGGAGGCCCCTGCTTTCGGTTATCAGCGGTTGACAGCATACATGCGAACATGCTATAGCAGTCTACCTTTAACATATTCTAAGATACTACAAACTGCACACGGTTAATTCGACCCTTGGATGTTTGATTATGATTCGGTCTCAAACATACGCCCCGTTTGAGCCGGTATGGCTTTTCAGTAGCTTTTACAACTGTTAAATCGTTTTGCGTTGCTGTATTGTAATGCCGTCTAATAAGGATTGGGCGACCAGTCGACTGTCTGCAACTTTGCTATTTCGGAGAAATGCTTGTTGCCGAATTGCTCCTGTAAATTTGTTAACAGCTGAACAATGTCTTCACACCCACGCACAGCAAAGTACAACTTTAGCACACATGGTCCTAACAAAGTACACACGCGTAGATAACAGAACAAGTGCATAGACCTGTAGCTTGAACATGCTTCAAACTTGTCATGATGCGATGATATAACACATTTTTTCATGTTCATCTCTATATCGAGACAAGGAAAAGTCGCATATCTGTATAAATGGACCAGATGCAGTTTGGTAAACTTAAATTTAACTCTGTATGCTAGGCAGTGATGGCGTGATTCGAGTCAATGACTCGACTCGAGTCACGATTTTTGGCGACTCGACTCGAGTTACGTTGAGAAATGATGGTGACTAGACTCGAGTCACGTTAAGAAATGATGGTGACTCGTCTCGACACACGTTATTTGCCGAATGACTATGGCGTGGTTATTCGCCACCTATGACGTTGAATTCGTAGCAATAGTAGTAGAGTCTGCCTAGTCGAGTGGGGAAAACTCTATTATTGCTCTTACGCGGAGAGTCGTCGGTTCGACTCTGTCTTCAGATAGTTCAAGGCGACACACCATTGTGGCTTACAATCAATGACTCGAGTCAGAGTGATTTCTACATAATCTCCAAAAGTGTGATTGACAAACCCACTTCGTTTGCACACAAAGGAATGAGATTTTTGCGCTTCAGTAATGATCAATATTGGCTAAAGTTTTCTGTTTTGACTGTGTCTCCTATTGATGTTAAAATATATTTTAAGTAGACTATCAAGTGTTCCACCTAACACGGAGGTACAGCCAGGGGGGCAACGACGGGGATCAAGGTGGGCACAACAATTCCCCGGGCGCCGAATCACTGCGGGGGGCGCCGAAAACTCCCAACGACGTCACAATACTTTCTTCAATAAAGCCCGTTTACTTTCGAAAGACCTCAGGTTCGAACATGGGGGCGCCAAACTTGCTTTTTGCCCCTGGCGCCATCTAACCTCGTTACCTCCCTGGATAGAGCTGAGATTTTACCTTTCAATGAGGGGCCAGCAGGGTAGGCTACATACATAAGCACAACACATCATCCAAATTTAATATAGTAGGCAATTTGCATACTGCGATCATGGCAATCAGCTTGATACTGTTACTTATTTCAAGATCCAATGCAGATCCAAAAACCAAATCTTGTCTAAATCCAAATTCATGTCACAGTTATTAGGTTAGGCCCATATGTAATTCAGCTCAAAGATTCAATGACAAATAAATAGTTTGGGCACTGTCTATGGAACGAAACCTTTTCTCAGCAAAAAATAAGACACGAAGATCTTACAAAGTAGCCTATATCTTTAAAACAATTGTTGTAGATATAAAAGATTGTTTGGGACACCAACAGTGTTCCCGGTTGTGCGTAGCATTTGAAAAGTGGGTCCATCGTTTTGGACCCGCTTCAAACTTTTTGTGAATTAATGATATATGGTGATTTTAAACTGTGGTGATTTCCCTGAAAGATCGCATCTTTTGACCAACAGAAATAGCCACTTTTTTGGCCTTCCAAATGCAACCACTTTTGTGTGATACCCAACGATTGTCGCAGAGAACCAGGGGTATTTAAACAAATGAAGACGTATCGCCGGATTTAGATGGTGGGGAGGCCGGGGCCCAAGCGCGGTGGGAGGCCCCATGGGCGGGTCGGATATATGATCTTTAGGTGGGAGATGGCCGATGAAGTCACTAGTATTTCCACGGATCATTAATATTGATGACGTAATCTTGTGACGTTACATTTGTTAACTCAAGTGTAACAAACTTTGTGATGCAACATGATAATTAACAATGATTAGCGATTTGTGAAACTGTTGCAAAACCGGTCGTCAGAAGCATCGCATTTCCTTTTTTTGAAATTCCTCGCTCAGCAATAAATTATACGACAGAAACCAAACATTGCAGAAGCGATTTACAATTTTGTTGGCATTGATTGACCTGACCAGCTAGCTCTGTATCAATTCTTCATAGTGATTAATTGCATAAGTGCATCTGCGACTAAACGTAATCGTGGCATCTTTACGTTCTGCTGATTGCTTGTGGCTCCTCAGCGTGTTTCCAGCCACAAGATTCCTTTTCCAATCACAAGATTTTTTCAGTCACAAGATTTTCCAGTCACAAATTCCAGTCATTTCCAGTCACGCTTCCAGTCACAAGATTCCTTCCAGTCACAAGATTCCAAAACACTGATTGCTCGTGGCTCCTCAGCGTGCTTCCAGTCACAAGATTCCTTTTCTAATAAGGAAATGCGCGCATTTAGTCGTATCCGCGCACATGAGTCTACATGTGAAACAGTAAACACAAGTTTGTGAAGGAGAAAAACAAAGCCAGCTTCTTTCATCGACTTCGGCGTTGTGATTCTGGCGACGCATAAGATTTGTAGTGCATTTCCGTGACGAGTTTCTCTCTTTTCTGTGTTGTGGAACATCGTGTTTTAAAAAAACTTTCCGTTTTTCAACCAATATGCCCGCATTTTTTCCGGTATATTAGATGACCAGAGACCGATATCTTTGCCTCCAGTGATAGCGTCAGACAACTCATCTACAATCCCGTCCCTCGGAGGGTTTTGGTGGGCTTAGCTCCCCCAAACAAAGCTCCAGGCCCCCCAAATTGAAATTTGAAACATTATAAGTTAGTGGAATTTTTGTCAAATTTGAATGTCAAGCCCCCCCTGCAAGAACGTAAAGCCCCCCACACACAAACGTAAAGCCCCCTATTGACGACTTTCTGGCGACCGTTCTGCTCATCTATCGTGTTTATCGATGATACATCTTGACGTTCATCTGCTGCTGTACCGCTGGTTAAACTAGGTCTACTGTCATCGTTACGTACATCTATGTCTGTCACAACATGTTCTTCGATTTTCTGTCCCCTTACAGGCTCCGCAGAAATGTCTCCGATGGACTTCACTGCCACTGTAAAATCATACCCTGAATGTTTCTTGACTTAGCTGCTACTTCTTCGTCTCTCATTTTTGCCTGTTTTGCTTTATAATGTTTTTAAAACCACTTGTATAAGCTCTATACTTGCAAAGGGTACGATCCTTTTTTTCTGTCCATGCTTAAGCTCAATATATTGTTGCCACCTTGCCCGCCGATTACGTGGCATTTTGTTCTTCATGGGCGAGAAGTTTCCCCGTTTTACAAAAATCTTAAGCCGATCAATCGTAGACCCACTGTGCTTGAGCATAACCCAGTCGCAGATATTCTTACTCAACTAACAGCACCTCAACCCTATGGTCAGATACTGGAGTCAAGTCTTGAATATATTTTGTGAGCATTGGTTTATTCAATACCATAGGTGAAAGCATCAATCACAACTTCAACCATATGATACGTAACATATTACGTCATATCGTCAAACTAGTTGCTATCAAACAAAGTCTCTTAATGGAAGTTATATCCATGCCAGAGACGCGATTCAATCATGAATGCTGGAACAGTGCGAATGCGTCGCTATTTATAGGCGAAACGATAAAGCGTGAAGACAAACGTTGTTTCCGCGCGTCCTCAGTTGTGCTCTTGCACCTGGCGTTAATCGTAATCGTACGACATTGCAGGAAAAGAGATCGAGCAGCCGTTCAATCTTAGTTTATTTCTATCACTGGGGGCGATATTGGCACGGCGAACGATGGCGATTCAATGCAGAACGTGACCGAAGCCGTAAAACCATGTACAATAGCTTTACCGTAATGCCCGAGCCGGTGTTGCATGTGCGCTATTCTCTTAAGCAAACAGTTCCTGGAAGTTGAAGCTGACGTAACCGTAATGTCCGAACAGATGTTCCAGGTGCGCTATATTCTTAGGTAATCAGTTCCTGGAAGTTGAAGAGTCTTTCTTCCTTTGTCGGCCCGGATTCCAATAACTCTCCGGTTGGCCACACTGTGTTTCCTTCTTCTCTTTTATTTCTTTCCTCTGGTTCGGCCTCGCTGCCTTCTTCTGGTATGCATTTGCTTCTACTTCTTTTGCGTGGCAATGATGCGTTCCGCGAAATGCGTCTCTCGGTGTTTTGTGGTTTGCTTTCGCGCTGAGTTTCGGTCAGGTTGCCGTCTTCTTCCTCACGATTGGATCGGTTAAATGGCGATTCGATACGACACAATTGCAACAGATTAGTACTTGGTACTGAGCGCACAAGGCTCGTATGGGGTGATGACCAGTCTGTACTTTCGTTTCGTGTATGCTGGCCAAAGAGTTCGAAAACATCGAAATCGTCAGTGCGGTCAAGTCGGTCACGCCGTAAGTACACACTTTTCAATTTAGGAGGATCAACAAGAAACGGGCTAAACGATACATGTTGTGAGCAGCTCGGGGTATCTTTTCTGGCCACAACAAATAGAGCTGCCATATTTTCAACGCAAAAGGGAGGACAATTTACGACCGTCACTTACTTGAGTGCATTATTTGCATTTAACAAGTCAAATGACAAATAGCCTTGTAGATTAGTTTTAAGCATTGAAGTGAAACGTCCAGTCAGTGCCGTGGCAAGGGTAAGTGAGGCCCCCCCGAAATTTCACGTGGGGCCCCCCATACGCTATTGGCCTATTATTATGAATTGCAGTAAAAAGTCG
>Ga0210059_1009130_pt1 | contig 15518 bp, 5 predicted proteins | sample Ectturendosymbi2_FD_188042 | JGI IMG/M metagenome (GOLD analysis project Ga0210059, IMG submission 188042) | Ecteinascidia turbinata endosymbiont from Florida, USA - Sample 2 (SPAdes) (version 2) | ecosystem: Host-associated > Tunicates > Ascidians > Unclassified | place: Key West, Florida... | reverse complement strand
ATCCAGACCTGCCAGTAAGTTTGTTGATTGTTCTCCATGCCTTGCGGCTGGAGTGCGAGAAGTCGATGGAGTTGACAGCTTCCCCCCATCGCTCCTGCTTCTGTTGTAATCGCGAGAGTCGGCTCTGTCTGAGGCAGTCCCCACTGGGGCTCGGATAGAGGAGGGTCTCGCACTCTTTTTCCCCGCATTGCACATAGTTCTTCCGGCGGCCACGTGGGATGCATTGTTTAGCCGCAGACAGCAGGCTCTCGCAAAAATCCTGGTATGCTCTCTCAATATCTGGTGTGTCCGGAGGTAGCAATCTCTCGACGGATTCACCTGTGAGAAGGCAAAAGCGCTTCCAGTCGGCCTTGCGAAAGTTCCAAAGCTTCACCGGGTCGCTGTGGGCAGGAACCTTTAATCTTGGTGGCGTTATGAGGGAGGTCCGATGTTGTGACCGCAGGAACTTTCCTAGGACACGTCTGTCCGTCAGTCGGCGGTCCTGGCCGAGGCTCGCGAAGGCCAGGTCTGGGTTGGTGCCGACGTTCCAACGGCGAGAGAAGAAACTGGCTGTTTCCTTTGGTTGTACAACAGCCCAAGTTTATTGGATCTTGCCCAGGAGTCCAGGCTCTCACCGTCCGGGGATGTTGTAACCCCAGTTGACGTGCTGGCAATTGAAGTCGCCAACGTACAACGTGGGGTGTGGGAATGTCGGGATGGTCGTTGGAGTGAGTCGCGAGCGTGGAGGTTTGTAGACGTTGACGATCTTGTATCCTGCGACGTCTACGCATAACCACTCAGTCTCTGATTGTTCTGGAGACTGATCGACCAGTGACCATTCCAACCGCTCGTGGACAAACGTGGAAAGGCCGTGGTTCCTGCTCAGGATTGACTCAGCTAGTGAGTAGTTGGGAATCACTGGCTTGTCTGCAGTTGTGCAGTAGATCTCCTGCAGGACGATGATGAAAGCCTTGTTCTTATAGGCTAGCTGCTCAGACTTCCATGCATGCAAGAAAATTATCCTACTTTCATCACTGGTGAAGGCTAAGTGGTACAGTTGGTTGACGGCGCACTACCAAAGCTGGCAGGCTGGGTTCGATCCCGGTCGGGTCATACCAACACTTAAAAAACGGTACTTGCGTCCTGTCTAGCCTTGTGCTCGGTGTTGATGAGTAGGAGGAAGCGGTTCACGCGCGTTGCTGCCATTGACTCGCCACCAGTGCAGCATTCTCTGCGAAAACAGTCGCGTGGACCACGGCGCAAGCAAGCGGAGATGGGGCGATGCAGACCGCTCGCGACACTCCGCAAAGAGCAGCCTACAGAAACCGAGTATGAACGGAACTGAAATGATAGCTTGTCAACACTATCTTTTTCTACTTGCAATTCCTTGCACAAATGTAAAGTTACCTTGTACTTGCTGTACAATCATATCTTAAAAATTAACTACTCATGTTCATGGTTGCGGAGTCGGAGGCTCGTGGGTGGAGTCGGATTCCTACGATAACTAAAAGTCCAGAGGTATGTAGTGCTAACAAAAAAGGTGTGAAAACACACTAAAAAAACAAGCCATTTGAAACAGCTTTGAACTCATTTTAAAAGAAACATGACACTTGTGTGGGAACGCCGTTCCCACCCCACTAAACCTCTGTAGAAGTCGGATTTTTTTATCCGACTCTGACAGTCCAATTGAATCATTTTATACATTGCACTCCTATGTTAGGAATCCTAACTCGTGCCTGTTGAAATGGTACAGTTTCTTTCGAAACTTTTATTGAAACGTAGAATTCTTGCTGTGCACCACGATATCCATCGATTGCTAGTTGCTACAAAATTGTTGACAGCCAAACTTCATTCATGATATGCTAAGGGGTCGGAAATTTTAGAAAAGTCGGACATTTTGCCTTCGACTTCGCAACCCTGCTCACATTCCTGCAATAGCGACCAGGAGCTTGATTTTCAAAAATATAAACAAAATCTGTTACAATTAAGAACTCAAAAAAGCCGCGTCTATAGCGCATACGTTGCGTTTTTCATAACAATGGGTTCATCAGATCTTTTGTTCTGAAAAATATTTTAAGTTGCTCCATTCAAATATGTTCGTGCTTGTGCGCATCGTTCCCTCTGCGGTGCGCAACTGCGCAGTAACACCATACAGCTTGCGCAGTGCTTTCGCAATCTCGCGCTCTTCCAACATTCTAGATAGAATACATTCTAGATAAATACTTCCAACATTCTAGTATATATATATCACATAGCCCTTTTAATTTTGGGAACGCTTCACTGTTTGTGTGTCTGCATGGTTGCGCAGCTGCATTCGCTTAGTGCGCAACAAAACAAAGATTTGCTCAGTGTAGGATTTTCTTAGAGGGAACACTGCTTGTGCGTATTTAATAAACGCTATTTACCAACTCAGATTTCTCAACAATTACTGCCCCTGAATTCTAGGATTTTATTTCTTTTGTTCTTTGAAACACATTCGCAAATAACCTGAAATCCCATTTTTTCCCTGATAGTTAATCACATGAACCTGTTTCGCCTGATTTGAACTGTTTGTTTTTCACCGTTAGGTGGCGGCCGACTGCACGCCCAAACACACTGGAGCTTAAAGTTATTGGTTACTGTGGAGAAAAACGCTGCCACCTTTTTCTAGAATAAGAGGTGTGAGCCGAACGAAAGTGAACTTGAAAAAAAATCTGTAATACGAGCAACATGAAATAACGAGATAATCTGTGTTGCTGACGTTAGCTCACTGGTATAAATCAACCTGTCGCACTGCTCACGCAAATATCTAATCGCAAGCTAACAACACAGGGAGAGATGGAACAAACGGAGTATTGCTAATGTTCCTCCAATGAGCAGAAAAGTAGAAAAAATACTGCACGACATAAACGTTTGCAAGTTCATTGACAGCGAAAACTTGTCTTTTGGTAATTCCCCACCACGGAACAGCTTTCCGGACATCAATTTTCACAATTTAGAGAAACCGCTGCTGTGATGTAACAGGCGACCCAAAAATGTTGTGATTTTATTCACTGTGATTGATTTTCCTTTCGCTTAGCAATAGGGAGGAATGAGATGATCGCATGGAGAATTCTTGAAACGGTCTTCATGATTTGCTCATTTTGCACATCTGATTTGATCCAAGGACTGAAAAGCAAGTAATCCAATCATACTTTAGCTCCGTTACGTTTTTGTAACGACATCACTTCCATTTGTTGGTTCCATTCCACATATTCTCTCCCTTTAAAACTGCATCCTGTCCCCCTGCAGAGGTAAAATGAATTAAAACAACTTTTTCACGTTGAAATTCTTGGCGTGTCCCTTCCTACAACATAAACCGATAGCTACGGTTTTTCAAGAAGACGAGTGTAAGCTCAAAAATGTCCATCTCTTGGTTATTTGGAGAATTTTACGTTTTTTCACGATTTGTGTGGTAGTTTGGGTTAAAGCGACTGGTTTGCACTTTAAATACTTGGTTTAACGGGTGAAGGTCTTGTCATGTGCTTTGAAACACGCCCAAGTAAATAACCAATTTTTTTCCTGTTGGGCGAACTCTTGCGCTCCTAACATGTTCCTTAGGATGCACAAAGCCGTTCATACCAAGGAACATTCAGCGCCTACTGTGGCCAGGTGCAAAGAAAAAAAAGCAAGTGTTTTCCCTTCCCAGCTCGTCTTCACTTTACATGTAGATCCAGCAATCAAACTCGGACAACCATTTATTTTTCCTGCTCAGTCAACATGCACATTTTTCTTGAGGATTCGGTAAAATTTCATCAAACACTTCACTGCAAAGTGAGTTGCGAAGAACAACCTCTGCAAGAGAGTAAAACAACTCACAGGTAATCCAAGTCTTTTCAATCGTTTCTTTATTTCCGTCTTTCCAGCGTCGCTGATGGGACATCGGAAAAGCATCAGTTTCTCGATCAAATGAATGCACGACATTAACGAAAGGGCCTCTTTGTCTCTGATGCTGCTGTTGTTGCCAAGATTGAGAAATTCCAGCTAAAAGTACAGTATGTCAGTTTCACGCCATGACTACATCTGTGCATAAAACACAAGCCGTGTTCAAATGCTACAAAAATCCTGCTGCAATGTGTTTAAATCTCCGCTTACTCAGTCAGTCCAAATGTTTTTAGATTGGCAGTGGCTCAGTGTCACAAGCGACAAAATTGTGTCTGGGACAATTGAGCAGTTCTATTACTTTCTTCCGTACACTGTACTTATTTTTTAAATCTAAAACTCGATTACAAAAAAATGGCAATGCAACCAAAATCGCCTACGCTAACATCCTCTGATTTGAAACAGACATAGCAAACACTGTGAATCAATGAATATCGCACGTGCTATTTCAAGATAAAAAACTTTCAATGAAAAAAGTGTTAGGCTGTTGACTTTACGCTTTTCGCAGTCACGTGACTTGGTCTCCAGACGTTGGTCCTGTCCAGAGGTTGCTTAAAACGACACAAACTAAAACGTTTTTTTGTTCGCTCTCTTTTAATTCTTAAACGTTGAAAAGCTGTATTCCACATCAGCTGCACGACTAATCGCTGGTCTCGAACAATTCCTTTCCAAACAATATGCGAAAAAAACGAAATAAAATATTGGTGCTTGTATTCTAATGGCACAGGATGGGGCCACCGTAGCAGTGACTAGACCAACTCAAAAAATACCACAAGGTAAGCAAAACATACCTGTGACGCAACTCGTGCAAAAAATAGACCTATAAGGCAACATACACATTTTTCTACCATTTGGACGTTTAAAAGTTTCTTTTTGCCGGGTTTTAGGAGTGTGACGCTTCATAAAAACCGTAAAGGTTTGCTAATGGCATTTTTGCTTCACGCTTTTGCTTACTGTTAATCAGCAGTTTAATATGTACTTGAGTGGGTCTATGTGTGTGTCCCCCAGACGCTGCGATACATTATGCTATGTGCACGTGCGCGAAGCAGTGCTGTGTGGGAAGAATCGTAAATGCAGAGCAAAGACCACGAAAGATCTCCGAGATTTCTGGAGAGTCCGGACATTGCTTTTTTCCACGCGGCTTTGTTGCATTTAAGCATTCCCGGTTTAAAATATTCTGCTTGCGGAAAGTTTGGGTTTCAAGCTTGCCGTCCCCGGTTTCAAGATGAAATAAGCCCTGAATTGGGTAAATATCATACATTTAGGCAGTTTAGTATTGTTGTCAGTACTTCCGATAAACGTTCCCAGACAAAATCAAATTAGCCGATGGGACCAGTAAACAGTTGCTACTTGCTCTCATCCTCATGAATATACTTCGTAACTCATCGTGAATTTGCTAAAAAAGCCATAGTATAAAAGCCCATGGCTAGAAACGCCACAAAACGTACATAAAGAGAATATATTACCTACCAGTCCTAATCATTTTTTCGTTCCTTTTTCTACAACTAATGACAAAAGCCTGGTTCACATTTGGATGATGAGTTTGAAGCAAAACAAACGCACCTTTTGCCTGGTTTTCATTATCTTCTTCACAAGTTCTTCTAATCCTATGCAGCTGATATCACAATTCATCAAAGACAATCTTTTGATATGATGTAGAACAATAAGCAGAGAAGAAAGTCCTTCGTCTCCGATCTTGTTTCCGCTAAGGTCGAGACTTGGAACCTGAATTTAAAAAGCGGCTACAATCATGGGCGTTGGACGGAGTTTTTCCAGGGGTCCGGGGGGCAACATTGTAATACTAAAAAGTCAATAGCAAAATGTCAAATTTCAAAATCCATGGGGAGATTGGCCTTCCCCTTCCCCCACTTCCGATGCCAATGGCTGCAACACGGTCTTCAGATTCAAAGATAAAGACACTCTGTGATTTGAAGATCAGTGCAGTGGGCATGGCCTTAAACCAAACCTCAAACCAATTGAAAATCACAGTTTTTACGTGGATTTTCACCTCTTTTCCGATTTCTGCCAATTTGTTTGCAAATGTTTCCACTCCTTTCTTAGTTATCCCGCAGACGCTTATTTTCAAATCTTCTTTAATGTATATCAACGATTCTGTAATGCTTGCAAAACCTTCGTCGCCGATTGGATTGGCACCGAGGTTGATGGTTCGAATCTGATCGGAAACACAATTATAGCTACATCCTGAATTTGAAAAGATCTTAAAGGTAAATAAACTCAAATATGTGTTGAAAAACATTTTCTCTATGTCGGCATTTTTCACCTTCACCCACAACTACCTCCTTTCCACTTTTAAGCATTCTTTCTGCAAAACCAGGCATTCCACGACTGGTTATTCCACAGTTGTTCAGAGTGAGGTCGTCTTCTATGTTGGGCAACATATCAATGATGGCTGAAAAACCTTCATCTCCAATTTTGTTGGAACTGAGGTTGAGAGTTCGTACCTGATTTACGACAAGGCAATTTGAACAATTTGGCAAGTCGATTCCAAGTCGAATCAGCTGGAAAAAACGACTTAACTACCGCAAAGGATGTATATTTCAGCATATCAGGAAAATAAAGATTGTCTTTCAATTTACTTTGATAATTTATGTTCAGAAACAGCCACTGAAGATAACTACTGAGCAAAGCGTTCGCCCTAACAACATTTTTCTTTAAGGCCCATCTTTAAACAGGCAAAAGTTTTTACCTAGTCCAAGAATGGGAAAAAATCTTTCAAATATCAACTTACGAAGCTCAAACAAATAACAGGTACGCTTTTGACAAAGAAAATTATACAACCGTAATGCTTTCATTATTAGCATTCTGGAATACGCATTTCACGACCCGAAACTTTCCACACTTTGCAGCATCGAGCGCGTTGAGCGAGAAAACAATTGCAAACAATCGCAAGCAGGGGTGCTTATTGTGAACGACAGCAGCTTGTTGCAGTTTACTGCAACTTTTACTGAAACTTCCATAAAATGTGGGTCTCAAACTCTAATGGGTATAACCTTTTTTCCACTTTCAATTAACTCATGCGCGAGCTTCTGGACTCCCTCACAGGTTATTCCGCATCCATCCAGCCTCAGGTCTTCCACGTTTTGCAATATGTCGATGATCGCGGAGAATCCTTCGTCTCCGATTTCGTTGTTGCCAAGATCCAGGTAGCGAATCTAATTTAAGACACAGTGTTTGCTGATCTGTACACTGCAATCACCAATACTGTGCAAAGTAACACTATACATCGTGAGGCTAAGAAAACCTAAGACTAATTGAAGTTTGCGCTTTTCATTCACACAAACCAGCACATTATTCTACCATGATATCAACCAACGGGAATGTCAAACAACACACTCACACGAATCCACCAGTCAACTGTCAACCAATTACCTAAGCTCACTTGTTCTGAACGAACTGACTTTTGCGCCCGAAGTTATTGTTACCTCGTTGCTGAAATCAATTTCGCAACTGTACGTCACTGCACACATTTCTTGCAACCTCTTGCAGATTCACTTAACAAGCACATCAATTGGGTCTGAGCAGGTTTTTCTAAAATCCCAAGATCTTGGTAGATGATGTTTGAGGTCAGATTGCGACGCCCATGCAATATCAAAGCGACGCACCAGGGCGTCGCGACCCCCAGTTGGAACCTCTGTGCCAGGGTTGCGCAGTCGGAGGTAAAATATCCGACTCCAACTCCGACCTTTCCAAAATTTCCGACTCCGACTCCTTTACAGAAAGGGAATGAAATTTGGCTGTTAAAATTAATGGAAATCGTGGTGCACAGCAAGAAATCTCTGTTTCAACAAAAGTTTCAAAAGAAATTGTACCATTTCAACAGGAATTCCCAATTTAGGAGTATGGTGTAAAAAATGATCCAATTCGACTTCCGGAGTCGACGTCAGACCAAAAAATCCGACTCCTGACTCCCAGTGTTGTTAGGAATGCGACTCCGACTCCACCCGAAAACCTCCGACTCCGCAACCCTGATCTGTGCTACAGTGTTTTGCCTCGTCGTTACTGCACCACATGAAGAAACATTACCAAAACAACTTTGAAGTCAACCATGGAAGAACTAAAAGTAATGCCATCCAAGTTTGTTTCGCTGCAGGCATTGATGAACTGTTTTAGTTTTTGACTTTACAATACATTTGATAGCATTGTAAGCATGGTTTATTGTCATTGCTCAACATTTCTATGAGCAAAAGCATTAGCATGTGGTTGAAAGATTTCCAAAATGGGATAATGTTTCTGAAAGTTGTTTGAACTTCATGCCATAGAGAACGAAGCTTTCAAAACTTCCAGTTTACTTACTTTTTGCATGACTGATATTTTTCCGATTTGGTTGTTGCACGAACTCGAATTAGCACAAATGTGCCTTTTTTCATGAATGCCGAAAATGAGTTTCAATAACAGTGCCAGGGGTTTTTTTAAGGCGTTTTAGGGACCCTATTCGGGTCCATAGAATTTCAAATCGGGTTCCTAGAATCAGAGAAATAAGGTCCCTACAGATCCAAACCGGGTTCCTAACATTTTCCTTAAAAAAACCTGATAGTGCATTAATTTTTTTTGACCATTTTACTTTAAAATAGGTTAAGTGTTATCAGGTCAATTAGTCCACAGGAAACGAAACATACCTGGGTTCCGTTTTCACTGATTTTTGCTGCAAGTGCTTTCACCCCACTGCTCGATACTCCGCAGTAGCTCAGTATTAACTTGCCGTCTATTTTATGCAAACAATCAACGATAGCAGAAAGGCCATCGTCTTCAATATAGTTTGCACTGAGGTCGAGAGTTTGAACCTTTAATGAAACAGGCGATAAAGATAAAAATGACTAAAGTGTTTTTGTTTTTACCACAAAATAGCATCTCCACAAACGTCACTAAGTGCTTTGAAAAAAATACGCCCAACGCTGTCGTACTTGTCTGAGTTCGGTTTTTGATATCAACGCAAAACCGCATCGCAGTAAAGCGTAGGGTTGACCTTCTGGCGCAGAGTGCGACCAGCACAGGTTTTCGTTGGTACCATGTGTTCCTTGTCTGACGCTCTTGATATTTCACGGTCTCGCGTAGTGTCATACAAAGACCTACTCGTTTCATGTCGCAGTAACGTTGCCGTCACTGAACCGCCACCTCGAAGGGCGTACTGGCAGGAGAATTAGCGTCGCACAAGTGCACGGTTTCGTTAAAGTTTGTGAAGCGTTCAAATAAACTGAAATAGAAATTTTTCACTTTTAGTGCAACTTTTGACCAACTTTCGTTGTCTTTGACACATTTCCCAGAAACGTTTTCTGTTTGCTTTTAGGAAACAGGAAGATAGAACTAATTATGAGTACTCGCGTACGGAAATAAACATTTAGCGAGTCGTCGGACACTGCAAATGCACCGTACTGTCGGTAATGACACCACTTCCGCACGTTTTACGTGAAGAAGAGTCAATATCAGTAGGAGCCCTGGTTTCCTTGAAAACAATGAAAAAATGGTAGATTTTCTATTGTTTACAAAGTTTTATTAAACTCGTCTTCCCGTGAACGTTTCAGAATTTTTTTCCTGTTCATCAATAACGCCCAGTTGTATTGGTACGTAAAACTACTCAAATCACATCGGACTGCAACTCAAGAAAATCGGTAGTTTTACCTTTCGTCGATCATATCAAACAAGCACAACATGCACACACCGCTTGCTAGCCCAACGCACCCATATATTCACCGATAGGCTAAACCCAATCTCCACCCTAGCGACGGGGAAGATAAAACAACACGTAATACTCACAGAATGATCCATTTGATGCAAAGTTTCTGCCAGCTCTTGCACCATGTCACTTGTAATGTCGCAACTTTCTAATCTAAGCTCTGAAATTTGAGGAAAACATTCCATGATCCTCGAAAACTCATCCTCGTCGAGTTGTTTTCCTCCGAGATGGAAAAGATGAACCTGTTGGGAGAACTAATATTCTGTTTGATAGTTCTTAGAACAAGTTTGTCACCTTATCGTTTCATCACTAAAACCACTTTTTCAATCAACCAATAGCAGAACATCTCATTACACACATCATTCGTTTCTCTTTTATAGAAAAAATAACGTGATCAATTGTTGCAAAATTTTTTTAGCTTGATGATCGAATAAAGACATTACTTTCCGTTGTTAACACGTCACATATATGATGAGTTTGCAAAATTTCCGCAACTCAACTGCAGCAAACCTTTATGTGGGTAGGGGTAAATTTTTTGACAGATTAAGCTTGGGAAAACATGCTCTTTTCCACAAACTATTTATTCGCAGTATACTTTCACTGAAGTAAATATTTTAGTCATTTAGCTGCTGTTTTCCGCCGGTTGGATCGCTAGTCAAATTGTTTTTTTGCCTGTTGGTAGTCAGTTATTTGCTGTTTATTGTTAATTGGTTGTTTACGTGGTTATTTAATTGGTTATTTTTTAACTTAGCTACACTTATTTGTTGGTTGGTCGGCTAGTCAGTGCATTCAAACGTTTGTACATTAATTAGAAAGTCAATCAGTCGTGCTATGATCGCGAAGCGCAGCCTGAACTCTTGATTACCTTGATACCAGGCATAGCTGCAACTTCTTTGCAAAACATCATCAGAGCATCTCCAGCAAAGTTGCAGCGATCTACATGTAGATCTGGAAGCTCTGCAGCCAATCGAACGATGTAGAAGAAATTGGCTATATCACTGGGAAGAACAGTTGTTGAGAAAGCGATGTTTCCAGGTAAGTTGCTCGCAAACGACCGGGTAAATTCAAGGTCGTTGGCTTCTTGAACCCAACCGCACGACTTCAGTAGTTTTTCAAAATCCACCATTTTGCTTTTGTCTGCTGGCGTCTGATCTTGAAGAGAAAGTCGCTGAAGGTGAGAACACGCAACGGATTTTAGTTTTTCTTTTTTTCTTGGCCACAACCCGGTTTTTGAATCAGGCGTAATGTCTTTCAAGTTGTCAAACACTTCTTTGTTGGTTAAACCGAACAAAAACTTTGAGACGACTTCCCATCGATCATCAGAAACATTTTCCAATGATTTCTCATATTCTTCTTCGGATCCAAACAGCATCAAGTACATTGCAGCAAAAAATTCTTGCCAAATAAGATGAGAGAAATAATTTCTTTTATGCCCATTTAAAATTTTCGATTTAATTTTTGCCTTTTTTGTAATGGACGTGTCCAGAAACGATTGAACAACTTTTTCGTCAATTTTCGCTCTTTGGAAATCGCTTTCGGTGAAAAAAATTTGCGATTTCGTAAAACCGGTAAAAGCCAGCCTGGAAAGCTTGTCCAATTGGCAGTCATCGGCAACGCTCCTGACGTGGTCGCTACACGAATAACTCTCGCATGCTGCTGCTAAAACTTGGGTCATGCACAAAAATTTTATGTCCCTGCTGGTGCTCATCAAATAGTCAACAGTCAAAATGAAGTTAATCGGCACATGGCAGTAAGCAAATGCATCCGGATTTTTCACCAAAGTCGGTCTGATTGTCTTGTAATAATCGAGAGCGATCTGCTCTCCGAGATCGTCTTGGCCTTTCTGATCAAGACCCAGTATCTGAACGATGAAACCGGGCTTGTGATCAGAATGCAAACGAAACAATTGGTTGGGACGAGAAGTGACAACGACTCGAGCAAACGGCAGCAATTTTCCGCTTATTAAGTTCAGAATCAAGTGAAACGGGTCAGCGAGGGATTGGATGTTGACGGTGGGAGCTCTTACTGCGAAGTTATCCACCCTCGCTTCATCGAGCCCATCCAGAGCAATAAGCACGTCCCGATCTCCAACAATCCTTTCCATCCAGTACTTGTCGAACTCTGGGCTGTGATTGGCACGAGGCATGATTGTTGACAAAAGAAAGTGGAAAAGAGTAACTTTTGTTGAATAATCAATGTTTCTTATTAAAATATAAAACAAGAAACTGACGTTTGGCAGTAACTCTCTATGAAGGACCTGTTTCACCCACTTTTTCATGAGCGTAGTTTTTCCGATGCCTGGATTTCCGACGACACCGATGACATTTCCCTTCCTTTCGATGTAGTCTTCCCTTTCAGATGCAGTTTTGTATATTTTTCCGGCGTCTTGTTCAGCTTTTTGCTTTGGTATTTCGAACATTTGGTTTTCGATAAGTTTGCCCGGAGTTCGCTCGTAGACTTGCAAGAAGTCTCTTCGCCGATGCAAGTTGCCTTCGGCGTCGAACGCGCTTTCTACGCGCACGGGCTCTTTTGCGATTTGAAGACTGACAGGCACAACGTGCTTTTCAAGCGCCAGCGTCTCCTCGCAATCGCGCCGTGCTTGTTCCCGCGTCGTCTCTGCCAGATTTTGTGCTGAAAAAAGGTAAAATCAACGCCTTAACTAAAAGGAAAAGCAAGGTTCGTGTTCAACGCAAATTTCAAAAAATGCAGGATTTGTTTTTCCAAGAGGCTCTTTGCAGCGTCACAGCTGCCAAAGCCTCCTGCTCGGCACTGGCGCAAAAACAACGCAGCCATTCAGAAAACTAAATCTGCTTTATCTTTGAGATGCATATGCTATTTTGTCTCTACAGTTTAGAAATACAACTATCTGAAATTATTCAAAAAAATTGTTTGACCCACTGCAATGCAAAACACCATTCAGTGATGCATTGCCAGCTTTCTTGTTGGATTCTTGTATTATCCACAGAACAGTCTATTACTTTAGAGGGGTATAAAAACAAGACTAAACGTATCGTTTTCTGTTGTTCAATTCTCATGTTACTTTTATTCTACTCTACTCAACTAAACTTTTGTTTTTGAAACTTTTTTTCGATTTGTCGCAAATTTCAAACCTTCCACATTACAAATCTTTCTAGAAAGAGAGCTCTTGATTTTTCAATAAAATATACCCTGGGACAGCAAAGCCACAAAATTTTGTTACTAATACCGAACTCGTATTAAGACTGTAACCACGCGTACAAAGCAAAACAGAGCGGAGCAAAAGTCAACCACTTGTTATCTTACTGCATTTCTGAAATCAGTAAATTGGTTCTCTAAACGTTTTTCGCACATGAAATGGATAAGACAAAACTAGAAGTCAAACTATAGTTAATCTCATTAAACCAATCCAACAGGCAAAACTCACGAGCATTACTTTCGACCAAATCCTTACTGTGTATGTCATGTTTTCCATGACTTTGCTCCGATGTAGGTTGCGGGACACACTGACAAAAAATCTGAACAAGCTTTGCGTCGGTGCCGATTGCCATGTTTCTTGCTTCGGATGTCGCGACATGGTAATTAGAAACATTTACGCTAGTTGTACTTTCAGAGCCATTTTTCTGTAAATAAAACAGTGATGTCTCTAATGATATTTTAGACCAGAACAAGGTACAATAGCGGGAAAATGATAAACTACTCTAGGATCAATTTACTTTAATCCTCGCTTTTATCGTTAACTCAGATTTTCTCAACTTACTTAAAGGTTCGTCGAAACCTCCAGTGTGGATTTACGCCTATGCGTTTTATTGTTGGCGCTTCGACAGATGACAGCACCGGTCTTTGCGTGCCACAACTTGTGACGAATCATTTTCAGAGTTCTGTTGAAAGTCAACGTTGGCTGCGGGACATACATCAAGCAATCAGTCCAAACAGCCGAAGAATCAGTGGCGTCATAACTGTCTGCGTAACCCGAGGGCGATGACTTTCACTTTAGCACCACTGAGTGTAAAATCGAACTCTGCCTTTTCACTTCATTTTTATACTAAAAACGGCTGTTTGACACTTCCCCAAACATATTCCCTGGTCACCTCCGACTTTCGTGACTTTTCAGTGCGCCACTGAAACATTCGAAAAGTTTCAGGTACGCCGCGGCAACATCTAAAATTGCTTTTTATACTTACCTTGTGAAACTGCGGTAAGAGCAGGGGTGTAATGCGAAAAAAGGAGGTGTTGGGAACGCCGTTCCCACACCAAATAAAACGGAAGACTGCACCAAAAAGTTCGAAAAAGTGAGCATTCCGCTACCTACAAGAACTGTCGCACTAGAGCTTGCTGTTTCAGTGCAGAAAGGTGTGGGAACGCCGTTCCCACCCCACTATACCCCTGGATAAGGGGTCGTATGAACAAATGACTGCACGTTGTAACACATGTTACATCAACTGGGAGATTACCTTAGTACTTTCGCTAAGTTCCATCTTTCCACTACCATCGCATATTCCCAAGGAGACGGTATAATTTTTCTATTTGTGGTGCAGTAGCTCAGAAGAAAAGGCAAGCAAAGTTCAGTGTAGTTGAGACAAACAGACAACGTCTAAAAATGCACCCTGCAAATGTATAATAAGTTTATACTCTAAAACTTTATCGTCGAAGAAACCCCGTACCTGCTAATGCATATCAGTTTATTACTCCAGTTATAAGATAAGTAACAGTACGGTACGCAAGGAGAATCATTGACATATTTCATCAAGATAGGCAACTAGCGAAGAACGTACAGTGCACTAGCAAAGCAAAAAGTAACACTTTTCAGCTGCGTTATTCTTTCTTCTCGTGTGTCTATATTTGTACAATACATCATTTTTTAAGTGTGATGCTTTTAAATGCTCTGATTTGCTGTGTATTATAGTGTAAACGTTAATTACGAAAGTACGGCTTTACTGACACAGTTTAGACCAGTGGTTGCGACCACACGGGGGTAGTTTGCCTTTTTTCTAGGGTCGCGAGAGCTCATAAAAATATTCATAATTTCTTCTCCAGTATATTTTGTATTTCGTATATGGAACCACTGTTTGTTGTAGCCAAAATAATAGGATCACCTGGCAAAAATGATAGCCTACCTTTCCATTCAAATTGTTTCAGTTATTATGACCACTGCAAAGTTTTGAGTGTGATTGTGACCATTACAGTACTGTTGCGTTTGGCAACGCACAAATAACTTTGTGACGTAAGAATTTGTTGTGTTTGTAAATTAGATACCTGATTTCGCTGGATAACTTGGGAGATATTTTAGTTTGCAATGCGTTGTGCTGTGGAGTGATTTGTACATGGCACGGGTCTCTCTCGTTGATGCTGCCATGTGCATGAATTTATTAAATGAGTCTTTGTTCAACATAGTGATATCGTAAGCTATTTTTTAGTCATTGTGATTTTCTATTGTGCAAACACAAATGCATTACATATGCCTGACTGAAAATTTTCGGAAGGGGGTCGTTAGGTTAAATTGGGTTGCAAAATGGGTCTCTGCATGAAAAAGGTTGAAAACCACTGGTTTAGACTATCTTCTGGCTTGGAAACCATATTATTTGTCATTAAGTTTATTTGTTTGTTGTTTTTTTGAGCTGCCTCGTAAAGAAACTTGTTGATATGTCAGGTGACCCAGGGAGCAACAGTGGCTCCACCAGTGCTTGTCCCTGCCTGTGGTTAGAGGGAACGCTGCCAGTATGCTGGCCTGTGTGCAAGTTTCATCTTATTTTAGCCATCTTCAATGTAATGGTAATGGTTTATTGTTTCATATGACTCAGCCAATAAGCAGAAGCACCATAAAAGCCATCGCATGCAGTAAACCAACCATTAGCGAACATTAGAGCAAATGAGAATACAATGGCACAATAGCTGATCAGTGTAAACAAAGAGGGGCGCTGTGTCACATAGGATTGGCGAAAGACCGTGGCGGTCATCTGGTCAACCAACC
>Ga0210059_1009128_pt1 | contig 15520 bp, 12 predicted proteins | sample Ectturendosymbi2_FD_188042 | JGI IMG/M metagenome (GOLD analysis project Ga0210059, IMG submission 188042) | Ecteinascidia turbinata endosymbiont from Florida, USA - Sample 2 (SPAdes) (version 2) | ecosystem: Host-associated > Tunicates > Ascidians > Unclassified | place: Key West, Florida... | reverse complement strand
CCCCCAAAAAATTTAATTTGCTCAAAATCTGGGCAACATCCCTGAAAATCCGCGTAAAAATGCCCGCCAACGTTGTTTGACTTCAAAAGATGACACCAAGGTTTGCAGAAAAACCCATAAAGACTTGTTTGAAGGTCACACCAAAAAAGGTCGTAATGATCTTTGTGGGAGAGAATGTGTAGGCAAAAGTTGCACAAAAAACTTTTCGGCGAAGCTTGGGGAAAACCAGGTAAAAATCCTTCACAAGCCCAAAAATTGGCCTCTACTCCTCAACCTGTGATGAAAAATCAACCCCGTTGCTCCCCTTTCAATTAGCTGCATACACTAGGTCGAAACTAAACAAATTTCCAAAAATAGACCGGACTTTAGCAGTGGTTTTCAAGCACAGTGCTGCACTTCTCACGTTTCGCTTGACTGTTTATGCCAACTCAGCAAGGGTTGACCGCTCGAGCGTGACGTGTAGCGGCTTTTTGGTGCAATAATAATTACTGACTATCAACAGCACTTGCAGGAGGCGGTCAACGTGCAAGTCGAGGACGTTGTTGTAACAACTTAACTGAACCAACATGCTTCAGCAATGCCCACAAGAGGTGCCTCAGTTAAGGTAAGTTGAAGAAGATTTTTTGAGAAAATGTAGCTGTTACCGCTCTCACGAAAAAGACATTCTGTGAAGCAAATAAGCAGAAAGTTTTAACATTTTGTACATGTTTTTTTGATATCATTCGTCGTGGTGAAACACCATCGCGGAAACTTCATGCTTAGATTTTTATATCTAAAAGATTACTTCAGTTTGCATTAAACTTTCAATAAATTCGGTTCTATTAAAGAAAATTGTATATTTTTGCTGAGGCAACGCGCTTGAAAAACCTCACAGCATTTTAAAACGTTACTAAACCGTTGACAGGTTTAGATACATGTTTGGCCAATTCAATGCTATGAGAGAAGGGAAAATATGAAATCAATTCGCCTAGTCATTGAAGCTGTCAGTGGTACTCTTGTTTCCGTTAGTGAATGGCAATAATCGCTGCTCGAAATCAAGCGTACCACATTCAGTCAGCGTTAACAGCTGCGCTGACACCGATGCAATCTTATTTGAGAAATAGGGCATGATCAACATAAAATCCAAAATGATGCTTGACAAATATTCTGAAAGTTTAAGTGCAAAAACGGGTAAAACGCTGTGATAGAAAAGAGGATGTCCAGGGTATTTGACAGTTTTGAGAAAAAGTAGTGAAACAGTTATTTCTGGCTGTTGAACACAGAAAGTAAACCTGGGGTCGAAAACCTTTTCGCATTGCGGACGGCTTTCAGTCTGGCAATATTTTGCGGACAGGCCCTCCATAAAATAATGAATGTTCGGCACATGCAATTTTCTTACAACTCGCAATTCATCATGGCACTGATTCAGTGAGAGATGTTGGCTTATTGCAACAATAAGATGCTCCGACCTGCAGGGATTTACAGATCAACACTTTTAAATGAATTTCATGGGGATTGGGGTTTGAGAGTGTTTTTGGGATAATTTTGGGGCGCTGATTTCAAAACCGTTGTGAGATTCTCCCTATGTGGTCAAGTGTTTGAGCTATTTAGCATTTTAAATTTATGCAGTTGTAGCATTTTAAGCATACTGTTGCATAAGAGTGTTATACATTTCGTGATTTGTACTAGCTAACATTTTATTTAAACGCTAGTGAGTTCTTGATTTGTAAACTAGCTTACGAAGAGCAATATGTGCAGCACAGAAAATATACAGAGGTTGAACAAACACAAAACTTCCGTTAGTGTATACTGTATACTTGCAACTGTGACTTACAAGACACAGATGAGAAACTACGCAGACATTATGGCCTTGTAATGCAAAGATTGTGGTGACAAAACAACGTTAAAATGCAAGGAATAGCACAAGCATGATAGCAAGCTCTTTTTTCATGACAGAAAAGATAGCACGGTTGCTAATCCTGAAATTGCCTTTTCTGTGTTTTTCCCGAGTAGCTTCTGTCAACAACCTCTTTCTAAGCACCAACAATAGTCTGCCAACATGTTGGTATTCCATCATCCCTGGTATCTTTTCTATTGTTTTTATATCTTGGTGGAAGGACTCTCCTTGCTCTTCAATCATTGCTTCTGACTTCTCAGGAAAATAGTTTACATGAATATGAAGAAAATGAACCTTCGCACTCATACTGCACCTTAATTTTTCATAAGGATTTAACAGCTGTTTCAAAAGGTCGTAATAGTTAGGAGCTTTAAAATATCCAAGGAAGTTTTCGACAACTGCTGTAAGTGACCGCCAACCATTTTTTATCAGGGTTGTCATAGTAATGGAAAATATTTGTCCTGCATTAAACGTCATATCTGAGGGCCATTAAAAATTTTTGCCCTCAACTTTTCAGTGCTCAGGGCAGGGAACTTTTCACACAAATACGCAAAGCAGTCACTTTCCCTATTTAAAGCTTTTGCAAACTGCTTTCATACTTTGATACGGAGAGAAGGAAATAACACCTTGTTTGGATTAATCAAAGGAAAGTGTATGACATTTCTTTCAGCAATCTCAAATCCTTTCTTTGGCCAACTTTCACTAATCCATTGCTCTTGGAAAGTCCTGTCTCACAGACACAAGAAATATGGAAATTTGTGATCCACTTTGTTGCCCAACCAACATGCACAAATTCTTTTAATCTACTGCAAATCATCCAGTCATGCTCATCAACTATGGTACCAGGCACAGACTATTTTGACATAGGATTTTATTGTTGTTACTGCTTATCAACAGGCTACCAATAACTCGCTCCCTGTGGACCCACCCAGTTCAACAACAGCTGAAAAAGCATTTCAGCACTTAAAAGCACAACTAGTGGTTACAAAATCTGTTTTTAAGTTAAAAATGGTGGGAGTCAACTTTTGAAACTTTTGGTGAGATTTTTCAATGTTTTGCGAAAAACTGCAAAACGTATATTCTGTAGCGGCTAATCCTCAGCAGATGGACAAAAATGAATACGACTTTTGGACTCAGCGCCCCCCAAAACCCCTAAATCCGTTACAACCTTCAAGTATCCTGTATATCGGTGTTATGGTAGTCAACGGCACTCGCAGTGTGTTCCTTGTGTGAGTTTGTGTCAGTCGTTCCAGTCAATTTTGGACCAATTCGGCCTTGGTTCCGCACGGCCAGATAACAGTTTCTTCACGGACCTGAACGGGTCGGCAAAATAATGCCTCGGTTTAGTACTTGCCGAACCCTGGCATAAAAATATATATAAATATTGTCTTTCTGCAGTCCTGATCAGCAAGAATCCATTGAAAACCTAAAAAGTAGAATTTCCGAAGACGATGTGGTGGTGATTGATGTCAGAGACCCAGATCAAGTGGAAAGCAGTGGAAAGATAGAAGCAAAAAGATGGTTAAACATTCCACTAGTTGAAGTTGGTGTGTAGATTTAATGAGCTTTGGCTCACATTTTACATTTGTAGTACCGTATTTTCGGGACCATAAGGCGCACCTGATTATAAGGCGCAGCATAAAAATTGCATGCTAGCTGTTCTTTTTTTCATACATAAGACGCATTAAATGAAGCAAAACTTAGATAAGTCAAGCTGTATTCAACTCTTTTCCAATATCTCCCGACTGGCGGAGTCGCCTGAGTCGAGTACCGGAGTTTGATCGGTCATTACACACGAGGGAAGTGTTCAACCTGTCGCACATGCCTAATCCGCCCGACACGAACAGAAAAAAACAGAAGTTGTGCGCGTGTAATATGATCTGTTGTATGTACTAGCTAGCCTAGCTGCTCTCGGATGCTGCTCACTGCAATTGTTGGTTATTCCGTAACACTGTGGACTGTTCACAAAAAATCGTAACTAGTAATTAAATAAATAGTACCGTTTACCACATACAATTGGTTCTAGATGAGAAAGCACAACCAGATTCATACATGGCATTATAAGGCGCATTTTCGATATTTGTGATTAAAGGATTTTAAGTGCGCCTTATTGGTCCGAAAAATACGGTAAATGTTTTATACGCTGCAAGCAATCGTAAAAATTTTGCTTTTTACTCCCGAATATATTCCGTTAATAATATTTTGACAATGTCGCTCTCTCGTAGTGTCGAAAAGTGGCATTCGTTCATGTGTCAACCTTCTCTCGATTGCTGTGAAATAAACCAATCAGTGAACTGAACTGAACGCAAATGCGGGTGCTGTACAACAAAGCTCATGAGCGTCGTCGTACGCACAGAGAGTGAAAATAAAGATAATCTGTCACTCAGTACAATCAGCTTTAGCCATGGGCGTCCGCATGGAGGGTAAAATGGGCGTTTGCCCCACCCCCTGGAAAATGGAACAAAGAACTAAAAATTTCTAGAAAACCTGAAGTCAGAAACTTAATTCCAATTAATTGGTGTAATTCTTGCATTGACAGTTTATTTGCCGGTATGATACTCACACTGCCCAAAAATTATATTTGAATAAGATGCAGGTCTAGTGTTATTTTGCAGCAGTGGTAAAACCTTAGCAATAATTTTGTCTTAACTGCTGGACTGATATTCATCTGATTTTGAAAAGTGGCTGGGACTGATATTCATATTTTTTTGTAAGTGCATAAACTGCTGAACCTGGTATCTAGCTGAATTGGAAACTGGAGAACATGGGTGAAAAGAAAGTTAAATTTTTATTGAAGAATATTCTTACAAATTCAGATGTCTTACAAGAATCATTAACAATCACACTACCAAAACAATCCATGGAAATTGTTGATGAATTAAGCAAAAATGCTATCTTCATTCAAACAGTTGTAAGCAAACTGTATGAACATATCATTGCAAATGAGAAATTTAAGCAAGAATTGCATGATGCACTGCTGCTTGAATTTCTACAAATCAATAGCAAAAATTAAAAGCAAATTAAACAAAATGAAGAAAAAATGAAACATGTGGACTCCAAAGTAGAAGAACTTGAACAGTATTCTAGAAGAAGTTGCCTTCTGATTCATGGGATTCCTTATGTAAAAGGAGAAGACACAGATAAGATAGTGTTGAATTTTCTGAAAAAGAAGTTGGATATTGAATTGGAGGATAATTCGATAGACAGATCCCACTGTCTGAAATCTGACAACTACTAAAAATAGACCGAAACTAATTATAGTGAAATTTGTAACTCATAATGATAAAGACTCGGTATACTATAACAAGAAAAAATTGAAAAATCAAGAATACCTAATTACAGAGTCTCTCACATCAGTGAGACTTCAATTCATGAAAAAGCTTAAAGAAGAAAATTTGCCAATACATGGCAAAAAAATAACATCTTATTGGTCTCACCTATTTTACATTAAGTCAGGTTCTCATGTTAAACAAATGATTAAATCTTACACTGATTTTAAAGGAATTTAAGTAGGCTGCATATAATATGACTTTTGGTGAACTGGGCTGATTAACCTTTCAAAGGTTGTAAATAAGATGATAAATAATGTCTTTAGCTGATCTATCATCTACAAGTGGTTTAAGTCAATAATTTTGATAAATAAACAATGGTTGCTGCTACTGAATGGTAGAATTGATTAGTTTTTTACTTGTGCTGACAAGTGGATTGTCTTGCCAGTTCTTATAAGTTTTTTTGAAGTGTTTGTAACTGATTTTGATTATATTTGTTTTGAATTTGTGTGATAGTGGTGTATACTACAGTAATTTCCAGATATCATATTGGGTAATACATAAAAGAGATGATAGTCTTTTTTGTCAGACTTGTAAATGTGTGTGCTCAAAATGGAACTGTTTAACTTGTAACATTTGTTTTGATTGTTGTCATCTCCCATGCTCTCTACTTACTTCTGAGCAAACCCCAGCAGCCTTGAAATTTCAAGAACCCTATTATTGTCAAAATTGTTTATCAAAAATTTTGCCTTTTCAAAGATTGCCTGACATTCAATTAGCTTTCTCCAGACTTGATCTTATATATTCTTGCAACTTATCAAACCCTGATACATATAATATACCTCATGTACACAACCCATATTTCAGCACATCTGATATGAATGAGATGTTTACTAAAGCAACAACGAACTTTAGTGTTTTTCATTTAAATATCCGTAGCCTAGCTAAAAACCTTTACAAACTTCAAGATTTTGTGAGTATTTTAGATAAAGCTCCAAGCTGCATTGCTATTAGTGAAACATGGTTAAATTCTGGATCTGCTATTGGTGAAATCCAACTTCAAAATTATACCTTCATACATAAACCCTCCTCTACAAGAGCAGGTGGGTGTTGGTCTCTACATACAAAATTGTTTAAATTATAGTATTTGCCATGACATCAGTATGCCTTCATCTAATTGTGAGTCTCTATGGGTTAAAATCAAAACCAATTCTAGTAAATTTATATATTTGGGAGTTATATATAAGCACCCAAACCATCAGTTTGATGATTTTCAAAAATATTTAAATAACCTTTTAACTAACTTTAACTTAAACAATCATAACTGGTGACTTCAATATTGATTTACTTAAAAGTACACCTGACAACAAAATAGATAGGTATCACCAAAACTTGGAAAGCCATGGATGCAAACCTTTAATCACTGAACCAACAAGATTTTCATCCACAGTGTCACCATCTCTTCTTGATCATATTTATTGCAAATTGAGGTATACAAAACAAATTGCTGGAATAGCTATATTTGATGTGTCTGATCACCTTCCAATATTCCTCTTGTTATCTACTTCAATTAATAGAAAATCTGAGAAGCAAATTATCAGGTGTATGAAAAATTTTAATCTGGAAAATTTTCTTATTGATCTTGATGAAGCTTTATCTCCATGGAATTTTAACACTGGTTCAACAGTTCATAATGATTTTCATGAGTTTATTCATATTTTTCAAAAAATAATAAATAAACATGCTCCATTAAGAAAATTGTCACGACGAGAAAAACAACTACAAGCAAAACCGTGGATAACAAGAGGATTACTTACATCTATCAAAAATAAAAGCAGAATGTTCAGAAAATGCTACAAATGTAAGGATGCTACACTGATTGCACAATACAAAAACTATACTAATAAACTTACACGACTCCGAAAAATAGCCAAGCAACAGTATTATTTTAAGCTGTTTCAAAAATACAGAAGCGATTCAAAGAAAACATGGAAAACTATTAATGAATTGCATTCTACACATCAAAAACAGTCTTCTGATGTTAATAGTTTGAAATTAAATGATGGCACACAAACAAGTTGTCCAATAAGTATAAGCAATACACTTAATGAGTATTTTTCTTCCATAGGAGTATCCATGGGGAATGGGATTCGTCCTACCAATACTTCTTTCACTACATTTATGAAATCCATTTCCCAATCTTCTGTCCTTGATGGCACTTGTGCAGAAGAAATCACTGCTTAAATCTCAAAAACACTTCATCTAGTGGAATTTATGGCATATCAACTAAGTTCCTAAAGCTGGCCAATGGCACTATTGCCCCAATACTTGCAAAGTTGTTTAATAAGAGTATGAAAAGTGGAGAATATCCTGATTGTTTGAAAATTTCATAAATTATTCCAGTTCGAAAGCGTTCCTCTCCTTCCACACCCAGTCATTATAGACCAATATCTATTTTACCAACAGTATCCAAAATTTTTGAAAAAATTATTTATGCCAGAGTAAGCAATTTTCTTAACAAAAATAAACTTCTTACAAACTTTCAATACGGATTTGGAAACAATGCATGAACTGAATTAGCTGTATCCGCCATTTATGAAAGTTTTTTGGATAACATGGATAAGGGTAAAACCACATGTGCTATTTTTCTTGATTTAAGTAAAGTGCTCGATACTGTTGACAACAAAATATTGCTACATAAATTGATGTATTATGGTATTAGAGGTAAGCAAAACTCATTTTTTGAATCTTACTTAACTAATCGTAAGCAATGTACTAAAGTAAACAATTATTCATCAAGTTTTCAGACAATTAAGTGTGGTGTCCCTCAAGGTTCAGTAATGGGTCCTTTATTATTTTTAATTTATGTGAATGATCTTCCTTGTGCGTCTAGTTTTCAACCTAAACTTTTTGCAGATGACACTAGTTTGCATTTATCTCACAAAGATATTAAAATGTTACAACTTAATGTCCAAAATGAACTTGATAAAGTCGATACTTGGATGAGGTCTAACAGATTATCAATAAACTATAATAAAACAGCTTACATGATATTAACTTCAACACGTTCTCAAAATTGTAATTTTGAAATTTCTATGAATGGTGTGAGAATACAGCAAACTGACAGTATCAAGAATCTTGGTGTTATAATTGATAATAAACTTTCGTGAAAAACGCAAATTAGTAGTCTTTGTAGGAAACTTTCTCAAGCCTGTGGCATAGTGTGTAAAATTAGACATTTTGCTGATATAAAAATTTTGCGTTTGATCTATTTCAGTCTGTTCCATTCACATTTGCAATACTGTATATTTGATTGGGGACGAGCATATAAAACTGTTTTTCGGCCAGTGCAAGTGCTACAAAACCAAATTGTGAAATACATGACTTTTAGCAACAGAACATCAAGTGCAAGCAACATTTTTAAATTACTTAAAATTCTCAGTTTCTGATTTGTACCAACTTAATTTGGAGAAGTTCATGTATAAGTATAATGCCGATATCCTGCCCTCTTCTTTTGATAACTTGTTTTCGAAACTGTACAACATACATGATCATGGCACAAGACAGCAAGTTTCAGGAAATTTTCATCGTAAACGTGTTAGAACTGATTATGGTAAAAAAATGCTGCAATATGTAGGACCTGTTGCATGGGGTTGTATTTCCAATAATATCAAAATGCTACCATTACATACTTAAAGTAAAGTCGCGAGTGCTTGCTGGGTATTGACTCTTATGTGTGATAAATACAATACGTGATTTTTAAGATGTTTTTGAGAGTTGACCTTAAACTGAGCACACTTTCGTTTTTTTGTTTTGTTTTTGTTTCATTTTGAACTCATGTTTTGTGCTTCACCTGTAGTATTGAAACTTGACAGTCATTGAGTGTAGGCTGGGCTTGATTAAGTGACTGCTTTAGCTGTCTTTCACCCAACCTGTGCTGTTTGTTTCAAGCTTTGTCGATTGCAATGTGTTTTACTGCTGAGTACTTACAGCAAATCTTCAAAAGTTAACTTCAAATAATGGTAAAAGACGTTTTACCGCATGTGACTGTTGAACGCAGACATCTTGGCTATAGCGGATTTTATACTGTGTGAAAGAAAAGCATGGGTGAATGTGTAGCAATGCTTCCACAAGTTTGAAAAATCCATTGTTAGTGTGAGATTCGCTGGTGCGAGACTGTAAGTGTGAACGATGTGCCTGAACTGAGTGAATAACTTAATCAAACTACTTTTATGTCAGGAGCGTTTTCAGCCAGTAAGGTCAAGGGGGGTGATTTAAGCAATATTGGTAGCCAAGTCTCATAACGGCTTCGCTACTGTAAGAGAGATGAAGTATAGGCTCCTTCACAACGCTGCTGTGACAAAGCTATGGGCGGCAAAATCGTCTTATATCGCGAATGTTGCTTTCCAAATTGTACAAAATCATGGTGAGTATAGTTACTTTCTTGGGTTTTAGGGGAGTCGATCGTCCCAATTGCCCCCCGTTGGATCCGGCCCTGCTTCATGCAGGCTTCTTTTCACCAGTAGTTCCAGCGTAACTACAGAGGTTTTAGCCAGTGGGATAAACTTAGCTGAAACGGGGCAACTTGCCACTGTACGTGATACACTAGCCATGGGCGTCGACAAGGTGGCAAAACGGGCATTTGCTAGAAATTGGGACTAAGAATAAAAAATTTCTAGAAGCCTGAAGTGGGCAGCTTAACTGACTTAATCGTGCAATGGCAGTTTTATTTGCCGATATGGCAATCAGACTGCACACGAGCCACGGTTCACTGTTCTAGTGTCATGCACTGATGAGCTTGCAGTTCACTAAATCCGCTCCATCGCCTGCAGAGTCATAAAACTTGGGAGAAGATTGTTTTAATATTGGTCTTTATTGCGTAACAATCACATGCCAACAAAGGTACACTTTTGAAAAAAGTTATGGCAGTAGACGTTTTGCCGCATGTGACCGCTGATGGCAGACATCTTGTGACAGCTTAGCAGGATATGCAGCGAGACAATAACTCCGGATAGCAGTAAGCCACGTAGTTTTACACAATGTGAAAAGAAGTATGAGTGAAAAAGAAGCATTGCTGCCAACCATGCGCATTTTTTAGGATTGTTGCCGTAACATGGGGCATTTTCTTTGTGGTGTTGAATGGGTAAAGCGTTTTGTGAACGTCCATTTGCATTGCATGGTCAGCAACCTGAAAAGGATAAGCGAAATGTCGACTTCCCCCTCCCCCGGAAAAATTTCTGCGGACGTCCATGACTGACTTAGCTTTTCGCTTAATCATAGGAAACACATCTTCTGGCACAAGATGCTCAAACAATCGCAATGTTTTTTTATTTTTTTATGCTAACGACGAATGCCTTCATGTGAATACTACTGTAGTATTTAACATTGTTCACGAACACCTGTGATAACTTTTTGTGTCAATGTTCGTTTATCGTACCATAGGAATTGAGAGACTACTTGAAGACGAAGCGGCAGATTTGACGTAATAGCAAGCTGAAGTGTCGATCGATAGTTTTATCGTAAGACTCATTTATAGAACAAAAAATTGACCAAAGTTTGTGTTTGAAGTCGCGATACGATTTCAAATCAAAACTAATATCTTCTATGAAAATGTCATAAGCATACGTATTTCTATTTCTGTTTCTAAACACACTGAAACACATTATAATAATGTTTTACTAAAACTTGTTTAACGATTGGTTTCAACAAATGCTTAATGAATGTTAAGTTTGCCGCAAATGCAGCAGAATATCGTCAAAGCTTTGTATGCTTTCACACAAAAAATATCACCGCTCCAAAAAGTTATTCGCTGAATTTCAGTACACGTACTGTATAGAAAAGGAAAAGGTAACACCTCTTTGAGAATGGCTGACCCCTTTTTGCTTCATGACAGAAGCCGCCCTGAGGATGACCAGCAGCGAATTCGAGGAGAAGTACAAGATTCCCAAACCAGATCAGGACCATGGCCGTGAAATGCTATTTCACTGTGGCATAGGTTTAAGGGGATCAAAAGCTCTTTTACTTGCGCACAAGCTTGGATACATCAAGTACGTCACATCGTTCGTCAGTCTGTAATGTACTGTATAGTTTTCTGTTGGCTTGGAGAGTGTTAATAGAAAAGGAGAATGTTTTCAACATTTCATTTCGCTCCCGGTCTAAGTATCTGTAGGTCATGCGTTTTTCGAGAGCAGATACCGGTATGCGTATCGATATGAATCTGCAATCTTGCAAACTTCTTTCACTTTTGAAAGTTAGTACATTTATTAGACCATCTAAGTCAGGGTTGCACAACCTGCGGCGTACGACCGCATGTGATCTTCGATAAAGTTATATATGTGGCCATGCACATGTAATTTAAAATATAAGTTATTGGAGCCGTCCATTAATAAAAACTCTTTGATCTGCTGTATGCGGATGATTTGTAGAATTACGGCCAAACAGACGTGTGAAAGAAAGCTAAGCTCAGCGTGTAAAGGCAAAACAGAAGCACTGCAAAGAATAAAAAGATGTTGAACTCACTGGCGGTCGTGATTTATAAAAAAAAACGTAATGGAGCCGGAAACAGCGAAAAAGTTGTGCAACCTTGGTCTCATAAGTGATATAGTTTATTGAGCACGCACCACGAAAGCGGGTAGCCTGGATTCGATTTGCAGTCAGGTTATACGGAAGACTTGAAAAGCGGTAGTTGGGTTCTGTCCAGCCTCGTGCTCGGCGTTGATGGGTGGGTGCAAGGAAACGGCTCACACGTGGTGCTCCCATTGAGTCACCACCAGTGCAGCATTCAGTATGAAAAAAGTAGCGTGGTCCCCGGCGTAAATTCCAAAAACTTCCCGGTACCCAGAGCATTTTCTCGGGAAAATACCCGGTGCCGAAAATGTGATCAGTTGTACTCATTGAGCCCTTCTCTTCGTATCTTAGAGCTTTACTATTAGTAATACAATTCGTGTTGCTGAAACCTCTGAAATATGGTTCTACAGTAGTGTTTTGCTTGGAAGCACGAGCAGAAGTTTTCTATTACGTTTGCTTGATGAATTCTAATTTTTGACCGTTGTCGTCTACACTACGTATAGACGGTTTTAGCTCTTTGAAAGAATACACAGTGTAGCTTCCTGATTGACAATCAGGTCCACATCAAAAGAGCAGACAACCACAAAATTCGTTAATGCACGTTACTTTAATTTGACGAGCCCACAAACATGGCCAACAAACGTGTCATCAAAACGTGATAAACGAAAATTATGAGGACCAGCCTTGTGCTCAGTGACGGGTTTACGCATAGGCCATGGCCTAGGGCTCCGCGCAACCCCTTCCTATGACGACTCATTGTTAACTAAAAATTGCGAAACTGCGCAGAAGCACAACTTCACGATTTACTTTGAAACGAGCGAAAATGCAAGCGCCTAGACTTTTATCTGTGCCGTAGCAATACAATAATATTTTTGCGGCGCAATATAAGGATGGCAATACTGCTTTTAACCGGAATTCTGCAGTGTCTGGCGGTCTTGCGTTGACATGTTGCGAGTTTTTTGTCAGTGCAAGATTGAGTACCAAGTAGGAAAGTGCAGGCTGTGTAAAAGCTGTGATACTGAGGAACATGGCTGGGCGCGAGAAAGATGCAAGTCATGTGTATGAAAGTAGTTACAAGCAGTAGCGTAGCCAAGCCAAATACTTTGACTTTAAGCGAGCAACAGTATTTTGTTCGGGACACTGCCTGTCAAAGCACAAAATGACAAGACATGCTCGAAATTTGGGGAGCATAGCTTCCTTGGCCCCCTTGTCTTCGCCTATGGTTGCAAGAAAAAAGGAAAAAAGAACAGTACCTACTTGATGTTCAATCTTCCACTGACAAAAAGCTGGCAAAAACGCAACACCGCCAGACAATGCAGAACTTCTGATGAAAAGCAATATTATTAGTATTGGGTGCTACGTTTGGTTGTTACCGACTAGATTGCTCGCAAACAGAGATTACTTGTTGAAGCTCTGTAAGTTAGCTAAAGTAGCTAGAACAGTTTCTCATGAGTTTTACTTGGAAAAACGTGTCTACATTGGGTTTACTTCATATGGTTAGCTAAGGGTGTTGCGACAGTACTTTGCTGTACAAAACTTGTCTTCATGCTGTTTACCACCAGCCTATAACATAGGGCAGGGGTGACCAACCCGCGGCTCGTGAGCCGATGTGGCTCTTTGCCCGGTTTCATGTGACTCTTACGTGATTACCAGACCTCCCACTAAATAACGTGCATAACAATAAATATCTTGTAAAGTTCTGTCATTGTCATGTTGGTGTGTGATATTTACAATAAGTGTAGCTGAGCAAAGGCATGTGTGAGTGAGGAAGAGATGGGGTGATGTTCATGTGTGCCCATGTGTATGATGTGGTTCCTTACGGTAACACAATAAGAAATGTGGTTGTTGGTCTTTGACTGGCAACCAGTCAGTCACTTGTTGGCCACTCTTGGCGTAAACGATTAAAACACTATATTTTGTATTGCTTGGAAAATGACACCTTAAAAACGGTATGAATAAACCCTGTGTCCACTGAATGGATTGTGTCTGTTTGGTCCATAAAATATGTGCACCGGTTACAGCAACAAAGGAGTTTACATACAGCCAATCAGATCGACAACTAGGGGGCAACACGGTCCCACATGAAAATGTACCTAGAATTCACGGAAATTTAATGAAGAGAACTTCTGAACTGCAAGAAAGCGATGTAAATTCGAAGAAAAGAACGCATGTTTATTTGTTTTTGAGAAGAACGCAGAAAAGTCTTTAATTTCTGTTGAAGATCTAAGGCAGGGGTCGGCAACCTTCCCGAGCCGCGGGCCAAAAACAAACTCTGCAACGAATGGCGGGCCGTATTAATTTTCCACCATCAATTCCGGTCCCTTTGCTGTTGTTATACCTTGGGAATTTATGGGATTTCAATCAGATTAACTCTTGCGCAGTGTGGTTTCTCGTAAGTAGTTCCTTGTAAATATTCAATACAAGAAGTTGCAAGGAGGGCACAATCGTAGCGGACCATGCAGTTATTACAATTTGGTAAAGGGGATGCGGGCCGGATGATTTAGCTTGGCGGGCCGTAGGTTGCCGACCCCTGATTTAAGGCAATCGTAGAACGGGCACTACACGTAGGAAGGGCATACTTTCATGTTTTTTCAGACACGCGGCCAAATAGTTCGCACCTGCGTGGGGCCCCAAAAGTTAAGATGGCCTAGGGCCCCGCATTCCCTAAATCCGTCCCTGCTTGTGCTGCAAGGACCTTATGTCCTGTATCAGAATTAGCCCTGTGCTATGGCAGCCTTATGCTGTGGCAGCCTTGTGCTGCAGAGACGTAAAGACCTTTTGTCTTTCTCTAACAAACCAACCTTAGCTGTTCCTTGTAATGCTCAGAATTGTTTGTTTTGTTGTGTTGCACTTTGCAGCTCGTGGGCTATGGAGTGCCAGGACAGAGTTTGGAATGGTTTATCAGACCGGTTTCCCTGTTTGTTTTACGTAGGTCAGGATAGAGCGTTGCGCTTTAGGTGTTCGAAGGAGTGTGATCCAGTCCAAGGTTAGTTGCAGGGCGCGGATGTTACTTGTTAATTCTGTCCTTTGACTGTTGAATTTGGAGCAATGAATCAAAAAGTGTTCAACAGTTTCTGGAGTGCTACACGTATCACAGTGACCGTCCAGATGTAGTCCGAGTTTGTGGAGATGCCCGTTGAGTTGGCAATGGCCTGTACATAGACGGAAGATCTTGGGAGGGAGTGTTGCACTGTTTTATCGATATTTGGGAAAAGCAATTTGTAGTGCGTTGCTTTATTGGAAGCTGTATATTGGTCATTCCATAGTTGCCAGCAATGCTTTGATATTGATGAGGTGGATTCGGACAGACTTAATTTGTTCAAGGCTTGTTTGGAGACGACATCGGTGGGTGAAGGGCCATTTATAGTGGAGAGTCGTGCCAACGTATCTGCTGTGTCATTGCCCGGGACGTCCCGGTGCGCTGGGATCCAAAAATAAACAACTCTGGTTCCTCTTTGAAGAAGGACGTGATTTGAGCAGACGATTTTGTTGACAAGACCATGTTTGTTCCAAGTAGCATGGCGGATGGAATTTATGACGCTAAGACTATCGGAAATGAACGCCCCGCGTATGTTTGAAAGAGTCAGCCAATAGAGAGCAGAGAGAATCACACAAAGTTCGGAGGTGAGGACAGATGAGTGACGATTATCTCGATTGTTTTCTTTATATTATATTCTGGGATGTAGACTCCACTACCTGCCCGGTGTGTCTTAGAACCATCTGTATAAACATGGATCAGATCCGAATAGTTGTCATGTGAATGAGAAAGGACAGTAGTTACGGTGACGTGCGGATTTTGGAGGTAGGG
>Ga0210059_1009127_pt1 | contig 15521 bp, 12 predicted proteins | sample Ectturendosymbi2_FD_188042 | JGI IMG/M metagenome (GOLD analysis project Ga0210059, IMG submission 188042) | Ecteinascidia turbinata endosymbiont from Florida, USA - Sample 2 (SPAdes) (version 2) | ecosystem: Host-associated > Tunicates > Ascidians > Unclassified | place: Key West, Florida... | reverse complement strand
ATGGCATGTAAACATTTAGGAAGTTCAAAGAGCTTGAGTCTAGGCATACCTCCAGACCAATGATACTTTGGTCTTGGTTCATGAATATCTTCGCATTTAGCTTTTTGTTCCACAAAATTGCTGTCCCGCCATATGGCCTACCAGATGTTATGCCTTTTGTGTAATCCACTTCAGCTGTGCCACAGGCAAAATGGTTATCACTGATATCAGTCAGTTTGTCTAATGTTTGCTTAGCCAGCCAAGTTTCTTGGAGAAAAATTGTGATACATAGCACAAAGTTGCTCAATGTCATGCAATGATGCTGTCAAGCCACGACAGTTGTAAGTAACAATTGACAATTCTTCATTTTTTGCTGCCATTGTTGACTGTTGCTGGGTGTTGATTGTTCCAGCCTTTTTTGTGGCTGAAAGCCCTTCCATAGAATAATTTTTTTACTAATATGCCACTGGGCCATACGTGTAAGCTGAGGGCATCTTCCATTTCGACACCTTGAAGGGTAACTTTGAAAGAGGCATAAAAGTATATCTTGTTTTAAGCTTTTTACAGTGGGCTTCAGTTTTTTGGAAATGAATGTTTGCAAACTTTTCCACTTCTTCTTGTGTGGTGTCTGGGTCCACATGTGAAATAAACAACACCACTGGTTTCTGAGCGGCTTTCAGAGTGCCACTGTCCCCCTTGCCAATTCTGTGCTTTGTCTTCTTGCTGCTTTCGGTTGACCACTCTGAATTCTTGCACATTTTTCTGACTGTCCATTCCATTGGATGTTGAACAGGGTTTGGCTGTGTTTGCCCCTGTTTGCTGTTTTTTCCAGCTGTTGAGAAGATGTGATCTTTGGCTGGTGCTGGCTGAACGTGTAGGCTTGATACTGGTATCAGGTTGGTCTGCGACACACTCTGCATGTTTTCTTGGCCTGCTGTGGAGTGCTAGCTTTAGACTCCTTGATAGTATTTTGTGACTGACAATCCCTGTTTGCAACTGAGCAGTTCTTACCACATTCAGGAGATTTTGCCTGTAGCATTGCTCTAACCTCTTCAAGTAGTTGGTTTGTTTTCACTTTTTCTGTTGCATATTCCTTAAGTATTTCTTCTATTTTCACCTTTTCTGCTTTGAGCTTTTTTGTTTCTGCCTTCAGTTGTGTTATCTCTCCATAGAGGCTGATAGCATTGATGTCACAAATATTTAGAGGAGGGAAATGAGTGCTGTCTGTCACCAGTGTTAGGTTAGTCTTGTTATGAGCCATTTGATCGAATAAAACCCAAATATTTATATGTTGTATACCATGATTAAGTCATACATCATTATTTTTAGTTCGATTTGTGTAAGTTTGCAATAATGATACTTCAAAGTGTTAAGTATCCTTCAGCTACTGAGATATGAGGGATTTTGCCATATTATCAAGGATTTTTGGTGGTAAGTTATTGGTTTGTTGTATAAATACAGTATTGAGTATATTGTAAATATCAATATAAAATAACTTTTCATTGTTGTGTAGTGTTGAAGTCTCAGATGCTCTATTTTCATGCAAAAAGGAATTGTTGGGTCATTTACAGTTTAACAGTTCTAGTCAAAAACCTGGAACTGTTAGACTTTGAAATTGTATCAAATCTAGCTTATTAGCACCATCTGTGAGACTATGCATATCTTGTATGTTAACGCCGTATATGCATCATGTGGGTGTAAGGACATTAAATAAATTAATATAAACACCTACTTTTGTGCTCTGTATGATTCTATATCTGTTATGTTTTCTGCCCTTTACTCTTGTATAGCACTAACCAAGTTTGCTAGAAAACTAAGTAAGCAAAACTTTAGTATTATCACTTGAAAAGTTCTTTGTCAAAGTAGATAAAACAAACACAACACTTCATTCATTCTTTCATGAGTGGGTACCTGACCGGAAGCCAAGTGTGCTGACCAGGACTGACGCCCATGCAACTTTAAAATACAACAATAAGCCAAAAGTGAAATGACTCATAGCATGAGAGGTAAAAAAACAAAAGAAAAACTGTAACAAAGTACATACAAGACATCAACATAACACAGATGATGGTGGGCAAGCAATGGGTGAAGAGTTTATACATGTACAGATGAGCATGTGAAGCAAGCACACAGGTGAAGGAAGCGAGCAGCAATAAGGGTTACGAGGCAGATAGCAATACATTTTAACACAACATTTCATTACAGAAACAAGTAACAAGGGCAGAAAACAATGTTTATACATATAAATTGTGAAGGAATGTAAATTTGTTCACAGACCATACAGGGGTTGGTTGCGTGGGTGAGTTGTTCCCAACCAGATGCATGATATCACCAAATGAGGTTGAAGAGACAAGGGTATGGACAGGTTACCAGGTTACAATAATATTAGCAGTAAACATTATCCCAATTAGTGTTACGTACATGAAAAAGTATTTAGTTCTAAGGAAGCAATTCTCAAAAAGTCATGACTTATATTTTATAAGAACTAACCACTCATTTCACAGATATACCTGGTGTCATGTCATTGACACCATCATTCAGCTTTATATGATTGTGGGCCTAGGAATTAAGCTGAAGTCAATGTCCGCGAGGTCCTAAAGGTGTACATCGCTTCGCTTGCCTCAAAATCCTCTTATTGCAGCAAGGGTGCTCCTCAAAAGGGCAAATCTGAGCATTGTACTTATCTATGTCATGACAGATGCATATGGCTCCCTGCGTTTTTCAGCAATTTTTTCTGCCAGTCTTTTGTTGACTTGTTGCATTCTGATGCCATCCCTCCAGTTGTTGTAAAGACAAGGGGATTGAATGAAGACTTCTCAATGTAAATCACTGTTTGGTTTTACTTATCCTTCTCCTTTTCATGTTGTTGGTAGATCTCTGCTAGGGACCTGCCAGAATAAGACTGTGAGGTAGGATGGGTGATCCTTATGTCAAAGAAAGTTTTCTCACAGCTATTCCACCGTCCTCTCGCGGAGATGTCCAACCTTGCATTGTCAGCAGTGTTGACTTTTCTTTCATAGTCATTTTCGTTGATTGGCAGAAGTGTGGGTTCGGTCTGAACATCCCTACAAACCTATCTCATTATCTGTGCCTCAGAGTATCTCACTGAGTTGTGCCTCATTGAAGTATAGCCATCCAGTTTACATATGAGGCTGTGATCCACAGAGTTTATCTCTCCATAAGCACAGTGGGTGGGTATGCTTTTCACCTTCCATCCATATCTCATGCAGATGGCATCCGTGAATTCTTGTTTGTTTAGTGCATATCCAATTGCTTTGATTGGCAAGGCTGACAGCCAAGAAGATGCCCCTTTTTCCATTGCTCCTTTTGTGAGTTGTTGTGACTCAGGGGTCAGTTTCTTTAATAATTTATCACGGCTGTTTTGGCATTTTGTGCTCTTCTCTTGTCGTATTCTGTTTTTCATGTGTGTGATATATAGCTGGTCTGAGGGGTTGTAATCAAGATCGAGTTTTTGAGTGTATATTTTGGTGGTTAGTTTATCAGTGATCTGAGTAGAGTCTTTTTGTTCTGTCTTGACAGTTTCCCGAGGATCTGTCAGACCTAGCCCACCATGCCTGAGAGGCAGAGCTAGTATTGTCTTTCTGCATCACCTCTCATTCTACAAGAGCAGGAATCAATTGATCTCTGATGGTGTTTTGCAGTGGTTCAAGTAATTCACTCATATCTGGCACTACTGTTCTTTGGAAATGGGTCCATCTTGAGCATAATCCTTTGGTGAACGCTGAGTATGCTGCTTGACGATCATCTTGTGCATACTTTGAAAGCGACTGAAGGTCTTTTACCCAACCCTCAACCTTGTTTTTAGTGTACTGTTCCTCAAATGATTTTGTCCCAATTACCAACCCAAGGGAGCGTTCACCTTGGTCTGCGATTTGATTCCCTAGTTTTTGAATCATTTTTGTGCAGATAGTCTTAGACTATTGTCTTTTATTATGAGGATGGTCTTTGCAGGTTTTGGATAATACCCAAAGTCTGGTCCCTTGGCCTTCAGGTATTCCCACCATTTTCTCACGCCTGCCAGTGATCCAACCGCCGAGCTATCGTCTGCGTACCATACCTGTTTCACTTCATCACTTAAAGTTTCATTGCTCAGTGTTTGTATCAGTGGTCTTGTGGATAAGGTGTACATTGCCATTGCTGCATTCAGTGAAGTAATAACAGTGAAGTGTTTAAATGACAGTAACCCATGGCAGAGAAGCCACTGTTTTATCTGCAATATATCACTATGTTTGAAAGCATGAAAACATTTAGACAATGCTTGTAATTGGGTGTTATGCACCTGCTTACAGAAACTAACACTTCAAAACCAAAAAAGGATGTGTTTGAAGCTAATTTTGTTTAATTTAGTTTTTAAGTGTTTTAAAGGCTTTGAAAAGTTGCATGTTTAATTGCTTTTGCTAGTCCATAACTGATGCAATAGTGTTTTTTGGGTAATTAAATTCAAGGTTAGAGTCGCAAGGAATCAGAGGTTTTTGGGTGGAGTCAGAGTCAGATTTCTAAGAACACTGGGAGTCAGAGTCAGATTTTTATCTGACTTCGACTCTGGAAGTGTAGTTGAATAATTTTTTCATCACACTCCTAAGTTGGGAATTCTTGTTGAAATGGTACAATTTATTTGGAAACTTTTGTTGAAACAGAATTCTTATTATCCACAATTTCCATTGCTTGCTAGTTGCTACAAAATTGGTTAGCTTCAGCTTAAAGACCCAGCATCATAGGAAGAACACTTTCTTTTAAGGAACAGTTTGCGTTGATTAGTGTTTACATCGTTACCCACAATCACAACCACATTACGCATCATTGCTCAATCAACATTGCCCAGATGTTTCTTTGAGTGATAATGGATAACCATGAAAGAACATCATACCTGAGTGCACATCCGTTGCACAGTTGTATTCACTTGTGTAGGTGCTACTGCAAACCACCAAGTGTGCTTCCAGGGAGTAGAGAAATGGTTGAAGTGACACAAATTTTTCTGGTACTTTAAAAGGATGATGTTTGGCTGGGTGCAGCTGATATATGTGCATATGTGGTAGTTATGTTTTAGTGAGCAGAATATGATCAATGCGGTTGATGGTTGATTACTTTGAAGTTTAAGTGTGACATTGGGAAATTTATCTCTGAGTGCAACAGACTGATTACAGTTTAAGTTTTATACATTACACAGCTGACATGTCCTGCAACATGTAACACTGCAGCCAACTTAGTAAAATGTAAATGTTAATTAGATTTATTAAGTTAAGGTTACAATTTGCAAATAGCTACAGACTGCCAAATAGAACTGATTATTGAAAGTTTGAAACTTTAGTAGCTTAACACGTTGAGAGCCGGCCTATGTGTTATTCGTACTTTGATTTCGGCCTAAAAAACAGCAATTTCAAAGGCTCAAAAGACTCGGACTTGAGTCTAGTTTCCAATGAAAACTTCAGCAAAACACTTTGGCCTAGTGGTTGGGCCCTAGGCCAGGCAACATGAGCCAAAATGACCCTAAAACTACTTCACTTATGATGTCACTCACAAAAAACCTGCACCCCCCAGGCAAAAATTTTTTTTTCGAGTGCAATCTACTAGACTGCCCGATCCGTTTGAGCCGTTGAACAGCTCTCTAGCGCAATCGGCGGAGGAGCTAGAGCGTTGGTAAGGCAACCGAAAACTGCTGTTTTTTTTTGCGAAAATCGCCAAAACCACCAGACGCCAAGGTGTTAACACTGAGATTTGAAACTCTAGTTGTTTTATTGGGTTCATGCCATATGGTTTACTAACTACAAATTTACTCTGAGCAAAGATTTTTTAAACGTTTTGAAAAAAACACTTAATATTGCATTTATTCAAGTTTTTACAGATTTACAGACATAAACTTTTGAAGCAAATATTTTTGAATTTTTTTTGTAAAACATGGTGCACCCATAACATGGCGTAAAAACAAATCTTCAGCGTATGAATATTTTACGTAAACCAGTGATTTGAAATATGTATGCTAATGCACAATAAGCAAAGATGGTTAAGAAAGAATGTGTGATTAAAATTAGTGCTTCTGTTGGTACTACTCCTAAAGCCCATGCTCCCACACATACTTTTAACTTAGAAAGACATTTTGGTCGTCTTCATCCTGAAATTTTGAAACTGGTGCAACGGAAAGATAATGCTTTGCCTGGAACACCAACAACATCAAATATTAAAACTTTTGAGTACCGGGAAAAGCCTGCTACAGCAACTCTGACAAAGTTTTTTTCCTAGTGATAAAGTGACTGTAGCAGTGACTCCAGATGCATTTAAAAAAACATTGTTGACATTACTGTTCTCACTTGGCATTTCTCTGAGATTCTTTTCTCAACCTGAAGTGTTAGCACTGATTGCTGAATTGTCACGAAAACTAGGAGTGTCTCTAAATGGAGATAACATAAAGAAACTAGTACTTGATGATATGAAAGCCAAAAGAAACAGCTGAAGAGCAAGCTAAGCAACACATTTGTTTACATGAAAATGGGTGCATGCACACACCACCATGTCAATTACTTTGCCATTGATGTTAGGTGTGTAGATGAAGAAAAAAATTACACCATAATCTTAGCTATAAGAGCCACTCAAGCGCAATATTCCAGCAAGTTCTCAACACAATTGGTAAAAGATGTGTTTCAAGACTATGGCATTCAGAAAGACCATGCGTTATGCATTGTCACAGGTATGTGTTCAATGTGGTATGGTCAAACAACTCAATGAATGACCATAATATTGAAGTAAGTGCAGCAGAGATTCAAGAACAATCTTAGGCTAGTCACAGCAACCAATTAATTGTATGTGGTGACTTGACTATATTTAATTTTTATGATTATTAAATATTCTTTAAATAAATTGATTAACCCAAAGCCTTAACTCATGTATCAAGTGACAAAACTTCATTCACATTATGTTTGATGTCTGGTCTAAATCAAGCAGTTCATATCAAAACAACCGGATCGCACATGGCTTTGCGTGTGCGTAACTTGGGCACCGAAAGTGGTAGAGAGCTGTTCAAACGCTCAAAAGACATAGCAAGTTTTCTAGTCTGCACTCGAAAAATAATTTTTGGTTGGGGGGGTGCCGATTTTTTGTTAGTGATGTCATAAGTGGAGGACTTTCAGGCCACCTTGGCCTACTTCACCTGGCCCTGGGCCCAAACGGGTAGATAGTAGTATTTCGCTGAAGTTTTTATTGGAAACCAGGTTACAATCCAAGACCCAGTCTTTTGATACTTTGGATGACCTGCTGGGGTTTCGGGTTCAACAGTTATGATCTGAAGTAATAAAAATATTTGACTAATTACCTAATTAATTTAGTGTAGATCATAACTTTTGAACCAGAAATGCTAGGAAGTCAATCAAAGGCTCAAAAGACTAGGGCTCAAGCCTAGTTTCCAATGAAAACTTAGCAAAATACTTTGGCCTAGCAGTTGGGCCCTAGGCAACGTAACATGAGCCAAAATGCCCAAAAACTACTTCACGTATGACGTCACTCACAAAAATTACGCAACCCCCAACCAAAAAAATTTTTTCAAGTGCAGACTAGAAGACTGGGTGATCCGTTTGATGGTTTGAACAGCTCTCTAGCGCAATTGGCGGAGGAGATATGGTGTTGGTAAGGCAACTGATCACTGCTGGTTTTGGGCTGATTTCAAAGTACGAATATATTGTACCCCGCCTCTCAAAGTGTTGAGAAGTCAGAAATTATGAAAAGGGTGGAGTCAGAGTCAGAAAATTTGGAAGGTAGGAGTCGGACATTTTAGCTCCGACTATGCAACACTGGTTGAATTCATAGTTGATATTGTTTTTGATGAAACTTCTTGTATAAGGCAATCGGCCTTTTGTGAATTGGAATGGTTATATTATATAAGGAGATTTGGCGTAAACAGCACCTACTAAGGACCTGCTAATTTAAATAGATAATTTGTTTGTTTGCACAAATTGACTCATCAATTTTTGCAAATGTATGGTTTTGCTTAACTACAGTGCTACAAATTAACTCCTTTATATAGTTATTTTTATTCCAAGTTATTATGTAAGCACACGCCTGTGTTACCTCTGTGCGAACCTTTGTTGGAAAGACTGGTCAATATTCAGGATGCTTGCCAGGTCAAAAGCTATATATATATTGGCAATCAGTTAAATCATTTTTATGCCAATTTTTGTTTAAACCTTTCTAGATGTGATACTAAAATAACTTATAAATAACAATTGCTGTCTAAGCACAAGCAAATTACTAAACTATATATAAGAAGAATCAAATTTGGTAAACTGTGCATGAGCACTTCAACTTCAGTCTCCTTGGACCACCAAGTTGGTTTGGATACACAGCATGTCCCAAAAATCTCAAAGGCATCACAGGCAGGAAGTAGTAAACTTCATGAGTATTGCATGTAGTTTTGCTGATATGCAGTATTTTAAGACTAAGCATTGTTTGAGCATGTTTTGTGATGATGCATTAACTGACTGCTGTAAGTATCATGGCATCACTAGAATTGGTGAGGCATATTGCTTGTCACTTAATATATGCATGACAGTCTCCCAATAGAACAGCAAAACTCAGGTTCAATGTTTCAAGTTTTTTGTATCTTGATCGGAATACCTTAAGGATGCTCATAAATTTTACCAAGTGGGCCAACCAGAGTTTAATTGTGCACACTCAGTACAAGCATCATTTAGCCATGCTCATGTAGTTCAGTATGTGTAAGCTATACGTTTTTAAATGATTAGTTGTGGTTTAAACTTCATTAACTGAAATGGAATATATAAATTTTGGATACCACCTTTTGCAAAGTGACATGGATAAATTCTCAAAAGTACAAGCTGACTTTGCAGAATGTCTGAAATTTTTGTCTATATACTAGTGTAGAGGGCCACAACTGCATAGGCTTGTTAAACATTGTCTATGCTAAAACTTCTGAATTTAGAAGAATTCCATCCTGAAGTCTCAGGCAGTTTGTGACTGATACCTACAAGTTTATTGACAAGTTTTCAGATAATATCAGTTGCATGTCTGTTTATTTTGCGATACTTTTGAGGATGCTTTTATAGGCATGTAAACGTGCATTGGTCATTATTATCATTTGACATCCATATCTATAACTGACTATTTGTTCCTGTTGAAAGGTCTAGTATGGAACCTAATGTGTTTGTTCCTGAAGTAATTTCTCTGGACAAGCTGAGCTTGTGGGACCATCCTGGTTCAGATGGTCTGGCTCCTTTGGATTCTTGTCAAAAAGACAGTTTTCTGGAACTTGCTTCCATAGCATCTAATCGTTCTCTTGTAAAAGAGGTTCCTTTGACAGAGCCTGTGAATATTCTCAATGAGGTTTCAGTTAAAGGAGTTGTAGTACCAGGATCTACTGAGCATGTCTTGTCTCAAGGATTTGCAATGCTCAACATGGGTCGAGAAAAGATCGAGACAGCACAGAAATTTTACAACTGGTTCTCTTTGGTTGAGAAAGAAATGGCAAAGATGGAAGCAGAAACATACGTTGAACATGTTAATACTCTGAGAAGTTACAGAGATCATTGTCAGCACATCATTGATGGAGTGAACAGTGCATTGGAATCACTTAAGAAGCTGCGCAGAGAATACGTTTTTGTTTCAACCAAAACCAACGCATTGCACGAAGCTTGTGAGCACCTGCTGGCAGATCAGACTGTTCTAATGAATAGAGCTGAAAGCATTCATGAAAACCTGGAATATTTCAGTGAATTAGAACGAATAAATTCAAAACTTGCTGCCCCTTCTCTGCAAGTTACCGGAGAGTCATTCAATGCCCTACTTATTAAAATGGATGATTGCTTGGATTTCATGCAGGCCCACCCTTCTTACAAAGAAAGCGCAGAGTACATAGAGAAGTATCAATCTTGCTTGAAAAATGCTTTGGGAATGATGAAAACGTATATTATCAAATCTTTAGAAAGCACTACTCAGTCGATATTGATTCGAAAAGTGGAGAACACTGCCGGTGTGGCAACGGCAGATGATGCATTCACGCTGTATTACGGAAAGTTTCGAACAAATGCACCTCGTATCAAAGGCCTTATGGAGCAGATTGAGCAACGGGTAAAACGGAATGATCAGTACCAGCATCTTCTAAGCGATATTCATCACTGCTACTTCAGTCAACGCAGGATGCTGCTTGAACCCTCCGTTATATCTGCCATGACTGATTTGGTGAATGTGAATAAACAAGACCATTGCGCCTTGCTTAGAAGTGGTTGTGCATTTATGGTCCACGTGTGTGAAGATGAACACCAGCTATATGGCCACTTCTTCTCTTCTCAGTCAAGCATGTTGCATGACGTGCTTCTTCAGTTGTGCGGAAATCTGTATGATGTGTTTCGTCCTTTAATCATCCACGTCAATCACTTGGAAACGTTAGCGGAATTGTGCACCATCCTGAAAACAGAAATGATCGACGATCACGTTCAGAATAATCCCGAACAGCTGCAAGCGTTCCATACCGTTTCTCTGCAAATGCTCGAAGACGTGCAGGAACGCCTGGTGTTTCGTGTGAACATTTACGTACGCGATGACATTAGAGGGTATAAGCCTTCGCCGGGCGATCTTGCTTACCCGGAAAAACTTGAAATGATGGAAGAAATTGCTCAAGAGCTCAAACAGTCGAAACCGATTCAGAAAGGCGTTTTTACTGAAATTCAATTAAGTGAAGATAGTGAAGCAAATGACAAAAAACTTTCTGATGGAATGGACGAGGGTCCTGGATCTAAGATTGGAAAAGACCTGAAATTTCAGACCTCACCTGCCGATATGCACGGGATGTGGTATCCTACAGTCAGGCGTGTGCTTGTGTGTCTTTCGAAGCTCTATCGATGCATCGACAAAACAATTTTCCAGGGGCTGTCACAAGAAGCGCTCGAAGCTTGCGTTCGGTCGCTGGTGAGCGCATCAAATGCAATTAGAACTAGCAGTAGCAGAAAGCCAGCTGGAAATGTGGCGCAGCCAGGGGCAGGCAAAGTCATTGATGCCCAATTATTTTTGATAAAGCATCTGCTTATTCTCAGAGAACAGATTGCTCCTTTCCATGCCGAGTTTGCCATCAAAGAAACCCAGTTAGATTTCAGTCGCACTAAAGACGCAGCTTTTCGTTTCGTATGGGAGCCAAAATCAATCCCCAACATCCTCAGGGTAAATTCTCAAAATTCGCTCGTACAGTTCGTGTACGAAGGTGCCCCAGAAGTCAAAGAATTTTATATTGATAGCAAAAAAGACGTTGATCGACAGCTGAAAGTAGTTTGCGAGGAGTTCATTCAACATCAAACCTCAGTCTTCTGCAATCCGGTTTCGGCGTTTCTCGAAAAAGCAAAAAAGTTTCTTGAAATGAGCAACGAGGATGGCGTTTCCAAGTCTTCCTTGCGCCAGGAAGCCTTCGCAACACCCGAAGTGTTACATGAGCTAATGGTAAAGGTCTACAAAGACATGAAAGGACACGTAAAGAAAACCGGTGGAAGTATGGCTTTGTACTTGGCGAACAAAGAAACCGAGAACATATTGTTCAAACCTATCAAACTGAACATTCAGCATATATTTCAGCAGCTTCACAATGTTCTGTTGGAAAATTACACTGAGGAAGATCGTGCTATCATTGGAGCGCCTTCATTGGATCAAATAGGCTTGCTGCTGAGCACCGCTCTGAAAAAGTAATATAATGAGCTTGGGTGTATGAGCCTGACCAACTTTATTTTTGTGAAAGTGCAATACCTCTAAGTTTTCGTAAGTTTTTCGAACGTCGAAACGGTGTCTGTCTGAAAATTGATTATGAGTATTTTTCCGTAAGAAAAAAGGTCAAAGTTGTGCTTTGCTACCAGCATTTATGGGTTATGGGAAAAATTGGGGTTTGAGAACTTTCAGCCAGTCGTAGGTGCTCAAACATTGAATGGCAAGTTTCACAAATTTGAACAACTTAATGAAAGCTTTACAACGTAATGAATTTTTTCTGTTGGAACGACGTTTTCTCTTGTTCTAATAAAAGTTACTGCTTCAACGTCACTCCGGTCCAAGCCCCAAATTTTGTAAAAGCATTTTGGCCTCCTGTATTAGGCCTGGTAATGACTTGCCTCCGTTACGTTTTTTAAAGTTTTCTTTGTGAAAGTGAAGGTTCCAAGCTCTACATCGAATTAGAAAATATCAAGGCAAATACTGTACTGACCGATATCATGGAAAATGTCAGCAGTCAGCACTGAAAGCTTGATGGCGGTGCAAGCTTTTTTTAAAAAGCAGTTCCCTTCTGATGCCTGAATGCACTCCATGGTTGTGCCATTCCCTTATGTTAGCTTGTTTTCTGTTTTGTACGTGTGCTCAATGCATATCGAGTGTTTCACAACCTTTCCCGAAGCATATCTGCGATTTCTACGTCTGTGTTTTGCCGTATGGTGCTTGAAAGTATATCGCAGTTATGACGCTAATGATTACTCGAAAACAGGTACGTCAACCGGATGGCATTGTAGTCTTGTGCCGACTGTGTCACAGCCAAATGTTGCTTGAACCTTTTAGGATTGTTAAGAAACCAACGGGACCTTGATTTATAATGGCATTTGCGCAAAAGACAGCAAACATTTCATACACTACTAGTTTTTTGTGTGTTTCACAACAAAAAGAGACGACCCATTGCGTGGTCATTCTTGATTTACCCCTTAAGTTGCAGTAGACAGAGTAATTATCAGTGCTGTCTATCCTTTTTGGAACGATGAAACAAGAGCTTTTTGTTATTGCTTGCGATTGCCCATTTTTTGAGGCTTCATTGTTGTATTTGATCTCGCGTATGCAGATTCTGCTGAGTTTAACTCAACATTCATTTACTGGACACTAAACCAGGGGTCTCAAACACGCGGGCTGCATGTGGCCCACGAGGGCGTACTTTGCGGCCCGGGATGCCTTAAGGAATATTGAAATAATAAACATTTGCGTTATTTAGTTTATTTACTGGTGTTTGAAAGTGCTCGGCTAGCGAGTGAATAACTTCCTTGTAAACAAACGTAGAGACGGCTAGAAATAACTTGCATATAACTCGCCATACCTTTCGCAGGGAGTAAGATGCAAAAGCTGTTTCAAGGAAGGTTCAGGTACCGACATTGTTGAGTCAGCTTAATATTGCGGCCCTCAAGTTACTTTGTAAGTCCTCATTTGGCCCTCGGAGCAATTTGAGACCCCTGCACTAAACTGGCCGGCAGCATTTTGGCTTTTTTGTTCGAAATAGTACGACTATCTCTGCACAGGCGACAGTGCTGGGATAACCTGACCTTTTTGTTGTACAGTATTAGCCTTGCGCATGTGAAAAGCAAACCACACCTTAAGAAAATAGCTTGCGACTAGTTAGAAAACGTCATTGCGTTCATCTGATAGTTTGTAGAAAGGAAACAAACCGTGTAACGTTTCCTTGGAAATTTGCAGCCATAACGTTAATAGCTTGGCAGTTAGTACCAAATGTCTCAATCCTACCGGATGGTCTCCGAGCCAGCTGCTGGCTTGTCCTACTCTACTGGCATGATTGCTTGTCGATATGATCAGAGCTATTAATGTGCTGCTGGAGATGTTCTTGAATCTTGTTGATGCGTTTCGCAAATGTGCTAATATAGTTACTTTGTTTCGGCGAAGTTGTGGTTTCACTATGGAGATGGGACAGAACAGAGCAGAAGAGACGATAGATTTTCTGAGAACTGGAACAGAAGAAACGGAAATAGTACAATTATCAAGTCGGCGTACTAAATATTTGACTACATGGTAGCTCGTGTATAAGGAGCCTTGCTAACCCTTTAAGAATACTCATCAGGCAGGGGCGCAGCCAGGAATTTTGTTCGGGAGGGGCCAGACACGTCGTCAGATTTCAAACTTTAGCTATTTCGCACAAAGATAATTTTGATGTCATTGGTCAATTTCTGGTCTATTGCAACAGGATATGACGTCAAATATCTTCTGCCCCCAATTGGCATTGATAAATTTTAACAAAGACAAGAAAACTGTTCAGCACATTTTTCCAATGACCACTTGCTTTTGCCTAACACATAAAAGTAAGCGATAGCAAGTGCTCATTGTCAAGCAGTTGTTAACCAAACAGTTTTCAATGAACATTAAGAGAAGCACCGTGTAATGTTGTCCTCGAGAACATCACTGATCTATGCCTATTGAATAAGTCAAAATCAACTAAAAGTACGTGTCATAGGACTAAAACTATAAGTATCATAGGAACAAATCAGAGGATGCCAATAGCCAAATTTTGACTTTACAAAGTACCTGCGAGCACAATTAAAATATAAAATCCAGTCTGCATTTCTTTTCGAACAGCTCGTCGATAACCATCTCAGGATCAATGTCACATCAGGATTATTCGTCTAAAAAGCCAATCCATCGGACGGTTTTGCCCAGGCCCGTAACCAGCTTGGGACACCAGTTGGGGCAAAGAGTATTCTGAGAGGGACCACATTTTTAAGCTATTTCCAATCAGGCCCGTAACCAGTTTGGGACACCAGAGGTGGCGAGAGTTTTCTGAGAGGGGCCCGAATTTTTCAAACTATGTCCAACAGTTTTCAATTACGCCCAACTGATTTTTCCAGGGTGGGCGAAAAGGTTTGCAGGGGAGGCTTCGCCCCTTTCCCCTGGTTACGGGCCTGTGTCCAATAGTTTTAGAGTAGGCTATGTCCAACACATTTTTCCAGGGGGGCCGAAAAATTTTCTAGCTGGTTGCGGGCCTGGTTTTGCCCCATAGTGCTGCGTATAGCCTATAGGCTAGAAACCGTTGAAACATTCAAAATGAACGTTCATTTGTTGTTATTGTGACTGGCAACGTTGCAAATAGTGCAACAGTGTGTGAATGCTTGAGAAAAAGACGCAATTGAAGTGTCTCTATAAGGTTTAACTCGCAGCTCAGAGTTTGGGTTACTGGCTCACGGGCTATGAGAGGTGGGTCCAGCAGTTACATTGTTCCGGGGACCGTCAGCTACGGAGAGGCCTGAGATAGAAGGGCAGGTCCGTAACCAGCTTGAGACACCAAAAGGGCGAAGAGTTTTCTGAGAGGGGTACAATTTTTTTAACTATGTCCAATAGTTTTTAACTTTGTCCAGCACATTTTTCCAGGACAAAAATTTTTCTAGGGGGGTCTTCGCCCCCTGATACTCCCCTATCTACGGGCCTGCTGAAGGAACAATTGAGTGTTTGTCACTAACACACTCGGAATAATGTAGCGAAATTAATCTTGCCCGGTGATAAAACTGGTTTGGCCTAAAGGATTTGGTAAGAAATGTGATGTATTTTAATGTGAATTGCTGGAAGTGCATTTTCCTGATACGATGTATTGGTAATAGGGACGCAGCCAGGATTTTTCTAAGGTGGGGGCTGAAGTTATGGAAGCAAAAGCCTTGAAAAGGAAAAGTTGCTTGTGATTAGAATAGTCAAGGAAAGCACGTAATTTGTAGATAAACAATTGACTGTACTCACCACGAAAACTGGGGGTCCTTCCAACTAACCTGCCATCTTGTTTCTTTGATATTCTTTCCTGA
>Ga0210059_1009125_pt1 | contig 15523 bp, 10 predicted proteins | sample Ectturendosymbi2_FD_188042 | JGI IMG/M metagenome (GOLD analysis project Ga0210059, IMG submission 188042) | Ecteinascidia turbinata endosymbiont from Florida, USA - Sample 2 (SPAdes) (version 2) | ecosystem: Host-associated > Tunicates > Ascidians > Unclassified | place: Key West, Florida... | reverse complement strand
CAGAAGGTTGCAACTTGAAACAAGGTTGCCAAATGTCTTGCTCTACAGTAAACATATTTGGAAAAAAATTTTGTGGTATCAGTTATTACCTGACAGATGTTGAGAAGCACTCTTCTTTATGTTGAACTGCTCTCACTGAGTTGAATCATCATATTTGTAAACCATTGTAAGGGCTTTATTGTGTTTTCACCTACTTTACAAAAACGTTTTACTAGAATCTACCTCATTTTTTAGTGTGGTTGTACTGCTATCCCATGTCATTGACTGTGAAAATAGTCCCGTTGATAGCAGTCAATGCTATGGCCCATCCCGTCATTGGTGATGATGAGCTCGGTGCATTGAGCTGATGATGATGAGCTCGGTGCATTGAGCTGATGATGATGAGCTTGGTGCTTCTCCAGTTTATCTGTGTAGTTTGTGGCTGACAATTGCAGTCAGTTATGTCTGGCAAAGGTGGTATAATTATTTTATTTTGAAGTATGTTGAGCAGTTTCTTATCAGTGAAATCATTTTTTTTTTTTTTATTGAAACTATGTTTGTTTGCAGGCAGTGGCAAAGCCTTCACTTCTGTTGGTATTCAAGGTGGGGCACAACCTGGCATTATTCAGCAAGCAATCACATATGTTACAGCCAATGTACAGCAGCAAAATGCACAAAATCCAGAGGTAGATGATAGTGTTGTGCTGCTACGCAAATCCTTTGTTCAGTTTTCATTAAAAGATGTACTTAACTTTTGTTGTTTTTTTGTTCATGTTTGCAACACAGTGCCAAAGCACTGAGAAGTTTTCAATGTTGCCAAAAGTAGCATGTGTTGCAGTTGACTGCATCGCCTAACTACTGAGGCAAGCACAAGAGAAAGATGGCAATTCGGGGCATTAACTAAGAGGAAAGCAACCAGCAGCAATAGAGCTCCCTCGACGAGTTCACTCTACTACTACTAGGTTGCACTATCATTGTATAGGGATAAGTGAGCTACGATAATTCGCTTGTGGTGACTATCACAGTGACTTGTAACTTATGGGCACCATCTAGCAGTGACCATTTATTTACATGTGGCGCCATCTCCAGAACGCCACACATGGTACTGATGTAATTGATTGAGTTTGGTGTGAAGGGATTTTATGATGCAGTGTAACCACAAAGGATACACCATTCAAACCAGTTTGAGAAATCTTGGATATGATATTAAGAGCAATGACATTTTCTTGCATGGTTTCCAAGATTTTTTTCAGTTCAACCAGATGCACGTAAAATGCAATTCAATAGTTTGTTTTACTTATCAAGCCTGTGGTGACATTATGTATTACCATCTTTTAGCACGTTTTGCGAATCTAATCAAAAGTGTGAGTTTTCAACTGACACTTCTGCTTGCAACACCGTTCTGGTTTGGTTCAACCTTCTGTTATTATTCTCATGAAATTGTTTTAATTTGGCATTTTGTGCATGATTTCGTAGATTTGTAGCAATGTGTGTTAATCGCCACACATGGTTTTATGTTTGTATGATGTGCGCACGTTGCACCAGTACCAACTTTCAGGGCTGAACCTAGCTGGTGCGGGCAGAGCCATATCAGTTGCACTCCATACCCCCAATTGGGGCTCCGACGCTGTAACAGAGGACCATAATTCAGTCCAGTCACCACTTAGTCCCTCAACGAAAGCTTCGACCCCAAATTGAAATATAAAGCACTAGAAATCAGTGAAGTTGGGGGGCACTTTGCAAGAAAAGTGCTTACACATTACGGTTACTTTGGGCCCCTTTGTAAGCAAGGTATTTGCACGTTACAACTGCTGTTGGGGCCCCCTTTGAAAGCAAAGTAGCCTACTTATATATTACAGTTGCTGTTGGGCCCACTTGAAAGCAAGGCACTTTACACATTACAGTTGCTATTGTGGTCCCTTTGAAAGCAAAGTACGTACACAATGCAGTTGCAGTTGGGCACCCTTGTAAAACAGAGTACGTGCGCATTACAGTTGTTGTTGGGGGCGCCTTTGAAAGCAGAGTAGGCTGCTTACACATGGCAGTGGCTCTTGGGGGCTGCTTTGAAGGCAGAGTACTGAATTATGATGTGGTTAGGAAAATATCATATGAGCGGATAATAAACTTTTCATCAAAAATTAGGAGTATTTATGCTCAAAATACCTTGAGGGGGGCCCCTAAAAAGGGGTGGGTGGGCGAGGCTGTATGCAACCTGACAATGAGCTTATATGAGAATATGAAACCGATTGAACACATTCTGCTTCATCTGATATGTGTACTTTGTCACCTGATGTGCGCATGTAAACGCTGTATTGTAAAGTTATCCTTATATTATTTAACGCATTGAAGTTGCTGATGAATTTATCACTTCAAAAAACACACATTTAAAACGCGAGTTTTCATAATTATACCTAGACACCCAGGTCGACTAAAAAAAACAGATCTGGATGGAAAAAAAACCTCACTGGGAGCCCTGGTCACATGCGGCAAAACGCTACTAACGAACTTGAAGTGAACATTTGAAGTTTTATTGCCGTGTTATTGTTACGGAATAAAGACCGAGAGTACAACAATCCGCTAGCAAGTTTCGCAACCTGCCTTTGCAGGCAAAGGATTGGACATGCGCGAACTGCGCAATTGCGCTAAGCGTTTCGGGGGCCTCACGGTCGGGAGTTTGCCCTGATGGGCCTCGCTTTCATTTGTTCGGCCCTGCCCACATGCCCTGTTGTATACGTCCAGAAGTCAGACTTCTACTAGATCAACGTGTTTTATGTAGTAATTGTTGTAAAAGAATGTACTATGTCTAGTCCAGCTAGTCTTCTCTTACTTTGTACATAGCAGCAAGATACCTTTGGTGCTTATGAGTTACGACCAGTTAACACATTTGCGCAGACTGCTGTTCAGACAGCCAGATGGAGTTAGTTGTGTAGTTAGAGCAGTGCTCCGCAACATTTTTTCACTCACGGCACATTTAACCACTTTCCAGACTTTTGCGGCACACCTCGACCACTAATGTAAAAACAATGCACTTCACGATTTATTCTGAGTTATTTCGGCTTGTTTTATTGAGCACAATCGCTGTACGTTCGGCTCAATATTTGAAAGACCAACTCGAAGTTATCCATAAACTTCTTTTAAGCATGGATCGTTTATCATTTTTGATCAATAACAACGACAGATCAACTTTGTTCACATAAAATATGTAGTGCAAAACTGAAGAAGAATTTCAATAGCCACTTTCGAAATTCGCTTATCTACCTCATCAATACAAATCCAAAACTCATCAAGTGGAACATCGCTGAATTTTACTCCCGAGTTCTGTCATTTCGTTGTTCAATAATGTTTTTTCAAACAGGCAAGGGTAATTCTTATGTTGGCATTTCAACATTAGCCGAAAAAGGATTTCGGATCCAACCATAATGGTCATATCTCTGATGTGAAAAAAGCTAAGTGTTCTTGGGCAAAATCCGACTCAAATTCTTTGTCAATAGTTCTATTTTGATTGTTTCATGGAAACATTTCCAGTGATCCTCGTGTAACTCAGTTTTCCAGAGTACTATTTTCTGTTTAAAACCTTTTAACTTGTCAGAACGCGTCAGTACAGTTTCATTTTTTCCTTGTATTTTAAAATTGACTTAATTCAAGTATTCATATATGTCGGTCATTTATGCAAGTTTAGCAATCCAACGATTATCTGGTGTTTGTGCAGATGATGGTTGTTCTGACTCACGAACTGACCTATTTCATGTCGGAGCTCGAAAAGTTTTGAATATTTGGTAGTCAAGTCTCATAACGGCTTCGCTCCTGTAAGACCGACGAGTATGCTTCACAACACTGCCATGACAAACAATGGACAAAAAATAGCCTTATATTGCGAATTTTGTTTTCAGTGCCGTTTACGTTTATGTACCTGGACAATTACATCTTGGGGAAATTCGTAATTCAAATCTAACTTACGTGGACCTTTCGCGATTAAAAAATCTCGCTGTTCAATGCGGCGCGGGGTCCAATGTAGCTGCATCTCGGCTTAAGGCCGACCCTGCCTACATTCTTCGTCACTTTCAGCCAATCAAAACGGTTCTTCACATGAGTAGACACCTTAGTTAGTTTCTTGACTTTTGAAGTTTTGTTTAGAATCATCGTTTTCAACTTCAGATGCTACTGAAGGTCTTCCTAGTGGTGAGCGCGGCAGGCTTTTGATGTATCACTACGAGGTGTACAACGAGATTGTGAAAGATTTAATGGCCGCCAGAGGCTCACTGTCAGGTAAAATGTAACAAAACATTCAACTGCGTTTGCGTCGTACTTCTAGGAGACTTTTTCCGAATCTTGTTGCTGAAGAATAGTGTTGTTGCATTGCTGTTCAGGTCGAAACGGATTGATGCCATTGGAGATTCAGTATACTGCAGAACGCGGAATGCATGTAAAAAACCTGCAATTTGAGATTTGTAGAAATCCGTCGGAGGCAGTGTCAAGTAGGTTACTAAATAGTATGGGAATGCTACGTTGAATCGTTTCAGAAATGTCACATTATGTTATTGTCGATTGTGTTCTGAAACTAGAGCCGTTGTAACTCGCTTATGTTTAAGTTACGCGTTGTTTGTGCCGAGGTTGGTGATGCTCGAGATTTACTAGCTGATCTTCTTGCGAGCAGGTTTTTGGCAAGCTTGGCTTTCAAGAACCTCTGCCACAACAGATTTTGGGTCTGCCAGTCACTTCGCCTCATACATTTTCCAGCTCGAGCTGTTTATGGTCAGTGGTCTTGCTTTTATTATTACTAGGTTTATTGTTATTTTTACTGTGTGCGATCCTTGTCACGTGATCTGGCTTTCAATCCCTGAATTTTGAAATAAAGAAATCAACTAGCAAGAGATTTTCAGGACCTTTGAGAGAAAATAACGTACCAAGGACCTAACGAATGTATCGGGCCCTCGCCAGGAAGATTTGGTCATAGCGTAGTGTTACTTGAAATCGATTTCTCATTGAAAATTTTGCTAATTGCTCCCGTATGGATAGTGGTTGCTTGTGTTAGATCAGTGTTTCCCAACATTTTAGGCTTACGGCACCCTACAGACAGAAAATATAATTTGCGGCACCCAGTAGAGAGCCCATAGCCATTTGCTTTAAAGTTTTATAACATTTTGAAACTAGTATATATTGAAAAACGCATTAGCTTGCGGCACCCCTGAGGATCTTAAATGGCACCCTAGGGTACCGCGGCACCCCGGTTAGGAACCACTGAGTTAGATGATTGTAATGGATAGAGCTAGGCCGATACCGATGTTTTTCATTTTTAAGTGCCTATAATCGATAGTTTCATTACTCAAACCACGGTTGAAAGACATTACAGTGCATTTTTGTCTTCAGTATGTAGGCCACACAAACAAATGGAATAATTACACAAGTTACAAATGAAAGAGTTGATTACGATAAGTTAGGAACATATTACCGTGTTACATCGAATTCCGCGCAAACCTAGGTCACTAAAACAGCCAACCACCACAGCACGTACCCTGATTTGTTCGTAGACGGTCATCTGCGTACCGCACAAAAACCTGCATGCGAATGTTACGTCATAGAGGTCATTAAACACCGGCCACAGTAGGGCACCTTTACCAGTGGCGGATCCATAGCAGGCGTTTGGGGAGCAGTCATATAGAGGGGCGTCAAAAAGGTCTTTACTTGTTTATATGTCCAAGGTTGTCTGCAATAATTGTTGGGTATCAGACAAAAGTGGATACCTTTTGTATGCCAAGAAAGTGGCTATTTCTGTTGGTCGAATCTTTTAGGGAATAACCACAGTTCAAAAGTGCTTTACATCATTAATTCAGAAAATGTTTGAAGGGGGTCTCGGAAGATGGACCTCATTTTTCACGAGCTACACAACTGAGAACACTGTTGGCGTCCCAAACAATCTCTTAAATCTACAGAAAGTATTTGAAGGATACACCCTAAAGCATGCTGCGTGCTAGTGTTTGACACTGTTTTGGCTATCCGTAGATCAGAAAAAATATTGGCTGTCACGTAGTCCCAACCTGTTCACAAGAAGAATGGTTCTTCTTACACTTGGAAGCGACAACTTAAGTCACACGATAGGTGTCTAATGAATAGGTAAATGATGGTCACGTTTCCAGACGAAGTTTGTGCAGTTACATGTACATGAAAGGCATATTTATTGCTCAAGCGACAAAAACAAAATATGAACGAAAGCCGTTTGCTTTGACACTGTTCAGCAGAAGTGGGAGAAGGTGGGTTGAGACCCCAAATTCACAATTAATACCTCCTATCTCAAGCTTCAGTCTCCCCGATAATGACATTTTCCAATTCAATATATACTGCTACGAAGCCACCCAAACAAACTAATGGCCACCCCCAGTGCCGTTGATCTGGCGATGGATTGCTTCTATCCAGGCCAGCAAATACAAGTGAGAATCAGCCTGCAACCAAATCAAAAGCACGAATCTTTACCAATACCACAGTCGCCAGTAAAAAACTTACATTGTGCACCAAAAGATTGCTTTTCTGATTAAATTTGTGTGATGTAAGCGGAATGATGTAACCAATAAACTAAGCGTTTTGCCGTCGGTTGCAGATTTCGTTAACCATGTCAAATTTGACTTCCGGTGGCCGGCCTGAGCTGTCTACGGGCTTGCACTTGCAACAAAGGGATCAAAACCACATAGCCATCAGTCACTGTTGCCAAGCGCGTAGCCAGGTGTGGGCGAAAGGCGCTGAGCTTATGGCGCACGCTCAATGCGTTTTTGCCAGATAGCGTCAAGTTGTTTCCAACGTACGTCTATAGCTTTTTACACGCTGCATTATGGTTCAATCAGGGGCATGAGTTCCGCCAAGAAACTCGTCCACTCACTTTTATGTTGCAAAACGTCGATGCAGACATATTACGGAGTCACGGACTGCATTGGCAACAGCCCTGAAACTGATTTTTCGCTTTGGAGGCTTCTAAAACCTTGCGACAGTTATACGTTTTCCATATTGCATTCCTATTTTCACTGCTCCCTTACGTTTCAGGGCTGCCATTAGGCATTAAAGAAATAAACTTCAGCAAAACAGACCTATTTTGCCAGGGATATTTAAAAACTCCTGAAACATTTTTGCCAGTGATATCTAGAGTTTCTAAACATCCCTGACTTTTGCACAGGTCAAGGACAAATTGAGAACTGTGCAAGCAAAAGCGACCGCGTTTGTAATTACTTAATCTGAATAAGGCTGGGAAGTTCTCACGCGGGAACAAAATATCAGGACAGTAGTATTATTGCGAACCAACAGCGCTGTTGCTACTGTTCGATACTTAATAGAAGCGGGTAAAAGTCCGGCACGGAGCTCCTGAAGTTCAACGCAATGTGAAGCATTGTTTCGTTTAGAGTATTTTTATCTCTGTTTCGACTTGGATAGGCACTAAAAAGGGGCGCCATTCGCCAGGGCGTCTCAGACGTTTGGGGGGCAGTTGCCCCAAACACCACCCCCTGGATCCGCCACTGACCGTTATATTCGTCGAGCAGTCGACATACCATTTGCTCGATTTTAGAGAGGATTTTTGTCTCGATAAAACTCGTGTTTCCAATGATAGTAAAATAATAAGTCTACCCACTACAAATTCATTGTTTACCTACCGTGACTTTTCTCATGTTTCGTATTTGTGGAATAGCCTCCAATGTTTGATACTTTGAGCGTCGCTTTAGTCCATATCCCTTACGTTGTTCATTTCATCTCGCGCTTTTCCCGTGGAGGCCCTGGCCATAGAGCAGGTTGCAGTGTCTGAATGCTCTCATTCGATTTAGTACAACGCACAAGGTAGTTGCTTCGTCGGTTTTTGTTTTCGCGCACGCAATACCAGAAGAGCACCGAGAAGATTTCATGACTAAGTGGAAGACATATCCTCTAGTAGCAAACTGGCTTGTCGACAGATCACCACTAATAACCTTTTTAGTAATTAGGACATTTCAGTTGAAATAATCATTGAGGATTTCAAAAAATGCGAGTTTGCAATTGCAAGACATCGAATGGGACTTTGCAACACTTCCAAATAGGGTTTCAAAAATAGCTTTTTAATGAATTAAAAAAAACTGTATCTCTTCCTTTTTTGTACTTTCATTTGCAACAAAGTAAACTTTTGAAGTATTGATAAGTCACATCAGGAAAAACGAGAAAAACACACATTTGCAAACGACATTTTTTGGTTTCTCAGCATGATTTCATTTTGATTTGTGTGTCCATGTCCGTAAAGAAACGTACATTTTAGAAAACCATCTTCTTTCAGATTAGTAGCATATTTGAAATTAAGCATAATACACCTTCCAGACATACATCCACATAATTGACACTTTGATGAAACAAACAAAGATAATATTTTATTTGTGACTTGTAACCGATTTGGATTCTTCAGCCATAAGTATAAGACATGAATGCTTTGTTGCTAATCCGCATTAACCTTTCCCCCCTTATTTAAACCCTTTTTTGAAAAATTATCTCGGTAGGTTTTTATCAAGTTGAAAAGACCTGCTGCAGATATTTAGCAAACTCTTTCTATTACTGCGGAAAATTTACGAGAGTGACTACTTGCGTTTAGTAGATTTGGTTTTACTCTGAATAAACAAAGACACATTCATATTGTAGATGTAGGAAAGCATTACATTTATTCACCAACCTACTAGCATTATAAAGAATTGTTTTGTGATGTTCAGTAAAAACACATGTTTTTGTTTGCAATCCGTTTTTCCTGAATTTCTGGTTTGGATTTTGGACTGCTGTTGAGTTGATTATGTCACCTAGAGATAATAAAGCAGGCAAATGGAATTTAATTGCGATTTTAGATACCCAAAACAACGAAGTTGCCCGTAACCCAACTTGTAATATAAACGACATGAAATTAGTTCATTTTTTATCACAAAGCTTATCTTCTTGCATTTTTAGGTATGCCCCAAAGCGATTGGTAGAAAAGCAATAAAACTGCAAACTGGATCTAGAGATGCTTTTCGGCTCTGAAAGCCTTTCAATCAATAAATGTTTTATCAGGGTTTTTTTAAGGAAAATGTCAGCTTCCCGCTATGGATCTGTAGGGACCCAATTTCACTGATTCTAGGGACCCGATGATAATTTTCTCTGATTCTAGATACCCGATTTGAAATTCTAGAGACCCGAATCGGGTCCCTAAAATACCTTTAAAAAAAACTGGTTTTATGATAAATAGCTGACAGTCGACTCAAAAATCGTTACAATTTTATTGTGAGAGACGGGCCCGAAGCCGCACGTGGGGCACGATTTCACATAAGAAATTTTACGATCAGTGCTTGGATATATTCAAGCAACCCTATGTCCGGAATTACCGATTGCTTCTATTTCTTTAGTGTACTGAAGTTCGCTGTTGCGCTGGTTTTCATTTACGACATATTTTGTTGTTGCCTTTCCTGGAACGATGTGTGAATACTGTCTTTCTGCCGCCGCGCCTAGAGAAAACCTTGTTTTCAATTGTAGAAAACTTTACCCAAAGCGTTATTCAAGTTATATTTTTGTACCAGATGACGGATGAAAACCCGATGCCAAATCGTTCGACGTTTACAGTAATTAGACTTCCTGGTGCCGAGAAACTAGCGGAGGATCTGTCGCGGACGAGGATCAGGGAAGGGCCGATCCTTTCAAAGTCCATTGTTTCTTTTAACAAATTAACGGCTGACCTTGCTCGCCAGCAAGAACCTGAAAGAGTAGTAAGCTACAGGTAGTTTGATGAAAGACAAAATGTTTTCACAATTCAACGAATATTTGCTGTCTTTTGTGTCCATTAACTTTTCTGCATAGTGCACTATCTTTCAACCTCACCACTTTTTGGTTAAGGTCGGTCTGCATGCGATCACCTTTAACCTCGTAGGTTAAGTTGAGAAAGATAAACTGCGGCATGTCATAGTCCTTATACGGGTATATGTTGGTGAAAGAAATAGTTATATTGTTTCAAAATCTTGTTCACAATTCCTGTAATTTTGTCGCATTGTTTGATGGTGAGCGCATCGCGCATGAGGTCGGAATGTGCAAAAACCTCTTTGAATTCCAGTGATTCGAAACTAACTTCGTTGTTGGAGGACGTTCTGGGTGGAAATTGTAAAACACGAGTGATATGCTGCTTATCACCAGTCAACTCCCGTCCTGACGTCTTAGCTGCTGTACTGGCGGGCTGCGGACTTCTGTCGCAAGTCAAGAATTACCCCATCATCAATGACTGTCTTGCACAGGTTTTTCACCATTTTTCGTATGATGTGGTTATAACGTAATCGAGTAATCGCATAGCATTTGCTGTTTAGGGCTACATGAAAAAGTGGGTATTTTGACTTGTGTTGTCAGAGTTTCCACGTGTGTCCCGCTTTGCATAGGAAAGCCGCATGCAGGCACTATAGCAAGAAGGTTCTGCTGCCGTGTAAACTCGTATACGGAAAAAAAGGAAATCCGCAAAACTTTGCGTATTTGTTTCTATTGCGACTTTACAAGACGTTGAAGTAGGGGTGGGGAACCTATTTACTATCATGGGCCGCAAAAATCCATGAATATCATGAGCGGACCACAAAAATTTCCAACCTTACCTTATGCAAATTAATATAAAAAAGAACATTGCACATGTGTCTTTTTTTACTTACATAGTCAAATCCAACCTGTTTGGGTAACGAAAATTCTGAAGTGGGCCACATTAAATGGTCAAGCGAACCGAAGGTTAAATGGTCAAGCGAACCGCAGGTTCCCTCATCTAGCGTTAAACTTTGCGTTGATGTAATCTCAACCTGGACGTTTTATCCTTTAGAGTCATTAGTGAAATACCGGTTAACGCTGTGTTTGTTTACATTTTGTATATAATTGTTTTCTCCCCCATTCAACCGTTATCTCCTCCATATCTTCGTTTGCTTTGTGCAGAACCTTGTGACACAATACAGGACCCGCGCAAACAACTCATTGCAGTTCGGAGGTTTGGATGCCGTAGCAGGTGCTAATCTGATGTCCAGACCAGATCTTCAGGATCAACTGATGAAGATGGCCAGCGACAACGTAAGTAATTTCTTAGGGCTAGGATCAGCTTTAATGGCGTACTGCAGGTAAGTTCTTGCAAACTTGTGTTACCTTACTTGCTCTTTGGTCTAATGTTTGCTGTGTGTTATGTATTTTATGCTAATTGTGCAGCGGAACTAAATGTTTTCGAAAAATGCGTGTGATTTTTCTTTTGATCACAGACGCAGCTTCGAGAAAGGAACGATCGTTTGTTTCAACGACTGGAGCAAATTCAAGACAAATTGACTGAAATCGCAAAATCTAAATCTGAACTTTCCGCGAAACTAGTCACTAGTGAAGAAGAGAAACTAAAGGTTGTGGTGCAACAATTTTTTAGAAAAACTTGAAGATCTTAGTCATTTTTTTCTGTCACGCTGTGATATTTCTACATTTTTCAATATCTTGAATGTCCATTTTTTTCCAGATTGCCTAAACCCTTTTGATATAACTTAGAGGTCTACATTGTACCACGTTTAAGTCTTTGATCTGGCGAAAATGTCATGATACAGTGTTTAGAATGCATTTGAAAACTTTGCTTATCTGAAAGCGTTTTTAATAATTCGCTTGCTCTGCGTACAGGTTTCAAAAGGATTGGTCGAACTACAATTAGAGAACAACAGATTGACAGAAGAGTACGAATCGGAAAATTTTGAGCTTAAGAACAAGGTTAAGATAAGAACTTTTTTTTTGTTTTTCATCGGATTTTTCTCATGATACATCAACATCATTTCTGCAAAACTCGATTTTCAAAGCTGAGTGCTTTACCGAGTTGAGGATTTTTGAATGTTTCCAGCCGTTGAAGTCGCTTGCGGTTTTACACTATACCAGTGGTTCCCAAACTTGTTCGAGCCGTTACCCAAATCAAGGCAGCGATTATGTCTTAATTACCCTCAATATTTCGCAGTGATAGCTCACAATATAGAACAACATTGTGGTTTTGGTTCCACATTACCCCCAAAAGAATCACATATTACCCCCAGGGGGTAATTTACCCCCTGTTTGGGAACCACTGCACTATACTGTGTCAATGTTTTTTCAGCATAGTTTGCACAGATCTGTTTCTTTAAGTGATTGCATTCTGCTGATCGTGGCCATTGAGATGTTTTGTAAGAACTTTGCATAATATTGCAGAAAATCTTCTTTCTACTTCAATTTGAAGCTCAAAAGTTGCAGATGCATTTTCTTTTCAACAAATTCGTTTTTTTCAGATTTTGACGTTAGAAAACCAACTCGTTGAGTTCGAACTGGAGAAGAACAAATTCGCCCGCAGTCACGATTTGTCCGCTGAGCACACGAAGCAGTTGGAAGAGAACAGGAAGATGATCGCCGATGAGTTTGTCGTTTTGAAAAAGAAGGCTATTAAACAGGAGAAGGAACTTGCAGAACAGGTGACAAGTGTAGTTTGGTTAGTAAAGTTGTTGTTCCACGAAAGCAACGATAGTTGATTAGAATGGATGGCTTTCAGGAATCTTTTGCGAAAAATTGCATGTCGCGTTTATTCGACAACCTTTGGTTGCGCATTACTCAGATGTGAGTGCACGAAAATAATACAGCGGTTTTGGTCTTTGAGATTGGTTGTTAGTTATAATCGTTTTCATCCCAACCCCACTGCACGTCGTCTAATGAGATACAAAAACCAGTTTTCACCGCAGCAAGTTAACCCCTACTCTGGGATATTTCCCGTATTTACAAGTTGTAGCAATGTAGCATGTCGCACCGCAACAAAAGTCAACGCCACTCAACTGTAAATTGTCATCGGATATAATTTATAAAAGTTAGCGGAAAACGAATTTGCAGCAGGTTATGAAAGTCTTATCATGACCGTGTTGTATGAACTTGGAGCAACTTCATACGATTTTTCCCTGCATCGATTGTTACGGTTGAAGACATTTTACCACTTCCTTTTTTGGTAATGCTGAAATGTTGGTGTAATTACGCAGATGCGTAAGAACGACGAACTCCGAACCGAACTCGGGCGACTGATCGAGACAGAAGCGGCGCTGTTAGATCTACGTGACAACGTGGAAAGGCGGCGTCAGGCGCACGAAGATGCGACGAAAGAACTCGAAAGAGCTCGCGGTGTGCTTCGGGAGGCGAATGTCCAGGCATCGACTAGTGACGAAGATCCGTTAGAGGCGCTGAAGGCCAGACGTGCTCAACTGCAACGTGACGCAATGAATAAGTCGGTGCGTTTCTTTCACATTGTGATTGTGAGGTCATCCGAGCGATTCTCGATGTCGTTGAGGGATATCGTTCTTATTGAATTTTGCCACTTAAATTTTTTAAGCTTAAAATGAGAAGAAAATTTCATTGGCTGGGATACGATCGGAAAATTTTCAAGTCGCATTGTTTCAAGGGTAAACAACATTCGCGTTTGAAACAGACAAGTGCGCCGGATGTGCGCCGCGCACAAACAGACACGTGCACCGCACACACACTCACAAAAATGAAACAGACTTCCTTGAGATTTAAATCAGGGATGCGGAAGCTGGAAGCGGTGGAAGCGGTCCTTTTTCTGCGGAAGCGCGAAACTTCTACCGCTTCCGCTTCCACATAGGTTATTTGACTTGAAGAGTAACTTGGTGAAAAAGTTTTGTTCATTTCCCAATGTGGATTAAACTGTGAAGTTGCACTATAAGTCTGAATGAACGTGCGATATCAGAAGCGCGAGAGAACGAGATAAAGCATAAATAGCATCCATGGCGTTCTTCATAGAAGGCCAAGTCATCGTGCAGCTTACCGATTTTATCGGAGGTGGACTTTTCAAACCTAGCTGCTGTCTACTACAATGGTAACAGTTTGAAAGTACAGCAATCTCCCGGTTATGTTCGCAACTTGAATCTGAGCTGTTTGTGCGAACTTAGCAGTTGTGCTTTCAACTGCCTTAGACTTAGCAAACAGATACTGATCATTAGGGCTAATGTTTGGAGACTGATTGATGCTTTGACTGAAACAAACTATTCTTTTCAGCAAGACATATAGTATTCACTTACATTATGCTATTCACTTTACAAACAATGTTAGGCAAACCCAAGCGTTTAATTGAGTCATTTTGAGTCAAATCATCCAACTGCGAGCAAACTGCCCCTTCCACCTTCACTAACCATTTTGAAAGCAAACGAACTTGCTGAACAATTATATCAAATCGTGAACTTTAGCAACATAATGTTTCGTGTTTAACATTTTTATGACCAGTTGTCACGTTTGATTTGCTGTAAATACCAATAAATTGCTGAAAAAGTTGAATACAGATTTTTTCATAACTTTGTGCGAACTTAACTTGGATGCGAATTTAAACGGGTGCAAACTTAACTTAGATATTACTATACATAGGTGTTTGCCAACTCAGTCTAAAAAGCTTTTAGCATTTTATTAAAAATGTAAAAAGTTTGTCCAAAACCTTGCGTTCTAGAATTTTGCTCAAAGCATTTATTATGACATAATAATGTATGACAGTTACAGCGCTTTGAAGAAACTTTAAACCGTACGCTATGCAATTTAGCTTGATATTTGTTAGGCTAAGGACAGGTTGTTGTAAGTGCTGTTTGTATTTATGTGTGTTGAAGACAGTTTTCTAGGTTGTGTTTTTTGTAAGAGCGGAGTAGCAGTACCGTGCTGGCAAATACTAACTTATGCGATCATTTTAACTCAGCGGTTCCCAAAGCATGGGTTGCGGCCCAAACATGGGTCGTGAAGGGTGGAAAATGGGTCGCGCCGAGGTTATTGAAATCTGTCAAAACGAACTTTTTTCTTTTCATATTTCAAGTTCTTTCCCAATTCCGTCATAGACTGAATTATTGCATCATATGCATTTCATTTGGCTTCGTCTTATTAAAACCGGATTATTGCATCATAAATAGTTTTCCGAGAGTTTTGATGGCAGCGCGGCTACCAGTGGCGTAGCCAGCCCAAAAATGGCGACTAAAATGGTTGATTTTAGGCGAATAACACTATTTTGTTTAGAAAAACGCCTCTCGAAGCACAAAATGACTATATTTTCTAAAAATTTAGGAGGGCATGGCCCCCCTGGTTACGCCTATGGCAGCTACTACCCGTAACTAGCCAATTAGCTGCTAAATTAAGATTCGTTGATTACGGAAGTATGTTGGAGCTAAATAGTTCAGTAAATAGGTCAGTGGAATATCGTGGTTGATAGCATAAAAGTTTAGCTATGTAGTAATAGAGTAGTTTGAAAAATTTTCGCTCCCTAAGCACGTAAAATACATTTTTTCGATGTGTTGGGCTTGGGTCGTGAGATGTTCATTAAACTCAGAGGTCGCGCATAAAAAGTTTGGGAACCGCTGCTTTAACTAGTAATCTGCCGTTGTAAATCGTAAGCTGCTGGTTTTGATAGTCATGCTTGTCAGCAAGTTCATAGATGAGAGAGTCCAGGCTCTGTTAGAGTCCAGGCTCTGATAAAGTCCAGGCTCTGATAAAGTCCAGGCTCTGATAAAGTCCAGGCTCTGATAAAGTCCAGGCTCTGATAAAGTCCAGGCTCTGA